>Ga0233437_1001504_pt1 | contig 42379 bp, 61 predicted proteins | sample SI_122_August201_FD_182714 | JGI IMG/M metagenome (GOLD analysis project Ga0233437, IMG submission 182714) | Seawater microbial communities from Saanich Inlet, British Columbia, Canada - SI_122_August2016_200_MG | ecosystem: Environmental > Aquatic > Marine > Inlet | place: Canada: British... | reverse complement strand
ATCTAGGAAAGATCCTTATGGGGAGAATGTGGAATGAAAGAAGAACCAAAGTATGCCCCTTGTGCTGGAGGATGTGGTGGACTTGGGCATCCCTTTTACTGTCTGAAGTGTTGGATAAAGGAAAGGGGTAAGGACTTTCATAAGATGGAGGATGCTTTTACGGAGAAGGATGGAGAGTATCCTGCGGAGACTATTCCTGTTCTTAAGGCGTATAGAAATAGGAGGAGAGGATGAATATCCTTGCACTACTTATAGGCTTATGCACTATAGTACTTATTAAATATCTATTCGATATTGCAAAGATGCTACAAGAGTTAACAGATTCTTTGCAGTTCTCTGGAGACGGCGACTCAATTCTCCGTAAGATCCATACGTTGTTATATAACCAAGCAGGCCATTTGTCACGCCTAAATGAAAAGCTCCTTGATCTTGAGCAATATCTAGAAGAGAAAGATGCTTCAACATCTCAGGAGAAAGTTCAACAGGAAGAAGAGAAGGAGAGAAAAGACCCGACGGGTAAGGAGATAGCGAAAGCAATAAAGACTTGGCTGTACCAGTATGATGCAGAAGCTGGCTACCGTTTTGGGGTAGTAGCATATGAATTGGGTCTACTACTTTCTCAGTTAGCGAAGAAGCCAAAGAGTAATCATACCCAAGAAAAAGATCCCGCTTATTAACATACACAAATCCCTTATAATCATTCTTCCGTAGTAGCGCATAGAGCATGGAGAGTTTTTCTTCTCCATGCTCTTTTTTTATGTCTACTTTTACGGAGCTTATGACTTGAGGGCCGACATTCCCTGGCATGAAACCGGGAGTTAGCTCTATAGTATGCAGAAGGGAAGGCTCTCCATTCCAAAGAAAGCCATAAGCATCCCCATTAAAGTCCTCTAGGGGGAGTAGCTTCTTTATCTCTTCTCTATACTCAGCATTACCATTGAGTAGCATACTCCATTCATTAGCTCCCCAAGTTTGGATACCTGCCTTCTTTATCTGCTTCTCTAGGTAGCCAAAGGCTTTCTCTAGGATAACTAACTCAGGAGTATATTTATGTAGGAGATCCGCTAAGTATCTAGAGTATCTCTTCCTCTTATATGAGAGGGTAACATCTGGAGAACTCTCAATAGGAAGAATCCCCTTACCCCTGAGGGAGAAGAGAGAGTTATCAATATACATCGCTACGTCGTGTTTCTTAAGACGCATACCAAGGGAGAGAAGCTCGCCTTCTTCGCTTAGTAGGAGGATCTTCATTTCAGTTTGTCCTTATCCAAGTAAAAGAAAAGATCTGCTAGTTCTTTATCACCATCTAAGAGTTGCTTGAGTTCTTTTGCAGCTAGGGGTATAGGGATAGGGGAAGTGAGGACAACAGGCTCTTGGAATGTAGTTATTCCTGGGAGACTTTCAAGTGCTTCCATGCCTGTATAAGCGTCTACGTTTACTCCATAGTATTTCCCAGCATAACCAGCTAGAGTAGCAGCTACCATATACTTTCCAAGCTTCTTCCCTCCATCCATTTGTGCAGAAGTAATCATAGCTTCTGCAAAGTTCCTAGGCCAGCTAGTGTAGATAGAAGCTACTCTACCAAGTGATCTAGAAGTTCCAAAGAAATCTGAAAGAGGTCCGCGATTACTTTGTCCGTAGATAAACTGCGTCTTAGCAGCTATCCTATTAGCCCACTTAAGAGCATCAGCTTCACCAAGTCCCTTTGTTCTCTTAGCCCATTGATAACCAGCTTCAAAAGAAACCTGCACATTATGCTTATCAGCACCCCTATGTAAGAAGAGAGACTTATTAAGTAACTCTCCCGCCATAGGACTAGTATTCTCAGCGGCAATTTCAGCATAGGTGCTTTCTCTCCCGAAGAGAACTTCATTCTTAGCTTGTCTAGCTCTACCCGCTTTTGTCTTGCTAGTAGCGATAGCTTTGATAAGATCCCTAGGGCTTGTGTATAGCATAGTAAGAATAGGCTGAGCTGCATTCCTTATAGCTACATCAGCCCTAAGACCTAGCATAGCAGCGTGGTGCACAGAGATAAAGCTATTCACTAGTTGCTGATGATTCTCAATCTGGAATCTCTTAGCTACCTCAGGCTTATTCTTGATTCCGGGGATTCTCTCTACAGCTTTCTTCACAGCACCATTAAAACCATCAAGGAACTGCATACCTAGGGTATTAGCTTTTCCCTTTGTGTTAGTATAAGTCCTAAGATAAGTACTAAGAGTATTCTGCATGCTATGTAAGTCCCAATCCTGATACTGAGCATAAGGTTCAGGAAGAGTCTTACCCTTCTTAGCAAGGGCAGCTCTGTAGTTCTGCATCTTCTTAAGGAAAGCGAGTTGTCTCTCAGCACTTATGATGGAGCTATTATTCCCATAGGTAGTAGCAGCGACCATATAGGACTCTACGCCTGCCCAGAGATTAGGAATCCAACCACTCTGTCCAGTTCTGGGTTTACCATAAGGGAAGTCCCTAACAGGATTTCTCTTCACAGACTCAGCTAGAATAGGCTCAGTAAGGGGATTCTTCTTCAAAACCTCCATTGTATGAGTGAAGTAATCTTGACGTCTAGGAATTTGAGGTTGTCCGATATGCTTGTTAACTGCGTTGATTCTATCTAGCTCAATGTCATAATACTTCCTTAGTTGCTTAAGGGCATCAAGCTTTTCTCTACCATACTTCTGAAGAATAACTGCATCATCAACCCGCTTAACATTCCTAGTAAGTCCAACAGGAGCATCAAGTCCACCAACTCTACCCAACTCAACTGCAAACTTACCAAGCTCAGCAGTGGTCATATCCTTAGCAGAATCCTTACCAGTTACCTGTAAAGCTAAAGCCCTATACTCAGGCTCAGACATAGCTACCTTATCACGGAAACTATGTACCATGTTGTTTAGCTTTTTCCTAGAGAACTTCTTTTGAATAGTACTCCCTGGGATAGACTCCACTCTAGTAGTACCATCCATGTAGTAAGCACCATCCCTAGCGATACCTTCACCTGAACCAATAACCTGCTTGATTCTCCTGAGATACTCATAGCGTAGATATTGCTCTACTCTAGCTTGTGTACTACTCCTAAAGAAGTTAGTAGTAAGAGAACCTTCATCTAGGAATAATTCCCCAAAACGTCCCCTTTCTAGAGAAGCTAGACCAGTACCAAAAGTATTACCCCAAGCATCCATAGTAGCTCTAACCATCTTCTTACCTACAGAGCCTGGATTAAGGAGTCTAGGATTTCTTTCCGTGCTAAGGGGAAAAACTTGCGGAGCAGGAGCAGCATAAGTCTCAGCAATAGCTAGCTCAAGTTTCTTAAGCTGAGCATTAGGGAGCTTCTCTAGAGTCTGTCTGATAAGCTTAGTATTAACTTTCCTTGAGAGCCCAGTAGTATTCAACTTAGGCTTGAAGAGATCCCTTACAGAAATTACAGAAAGATCCTCAGAAACCTCAAAAAGAGGAGAGCGAATAAAATTCTTAACCACCTCGGTCATGGAGTCTAGCTTTTCAAGTCTCCACTTCTTCAACGCCTTAGTTTTAAGAGCCTTAAGAGAACCAGCTGCCTTAATAGCTTTAGGAGTTACAGGAGTAGCTTTATAAGCTTCGAAGTTAATGTTATTCTGCACCTTCTGGTTAGTCCCTCCCATAACTACCCAAGCATCATCAGCAGTCATGCCACTCTTTAGCTTCCTGCTGTTAATAGTCTTTAGAATATCATCAGCTTGAGAAAGTAATTCAATTCCATCTCTACCACCCAGACCTTCAAGAAGACCAGACTTAGCTATCCTAGCCTTTATAAAAGTATCAGTAGCAGAGGGAGAACCACTCCCAATAAGCCAACCAAAAGCACCATTAAAAGCTATCTCCTCAGGAGAAGCACCTTGTGCCCAAGCATAACCACCCATTCCAAGGGAAGTAGCTACACCTCTAGCTACCTTAGTTGGGACGAATTGATTAAGTGAGAGAATACCACCTGACTTAGCACCTTCATAAAAGCCTTGAGTTCTCTCAGCAAGTCCAGCATTTACGCTACCAATAGCATCTGCAATAGCGAAGTTAAGTGCATGGCTAGCGGTATTCGTAATAGCTGCGCCAAGTCTACTTCCTGCTGGAACATTAGTAAGCACAGGAATAGCTTTAGGGATAGCAGAAGTTATCTTAGAAGCAGCAGCAAAAGGACCAATAGCTGTACCAACAGCTCCTGCTGCACCCTTGATAAGTTGTCCTTGAGTAGTAGTAGGTTCTGGAATCTTATACCCAAGCTCACCTAAGATAGCTCCAGGAATCTTAAAGCCAGCTAGATTTAGCAGAGTAGCAGCACCAATCCAAAGATCCTGAGCTGCTTGCCCACCTTCAGCTAGAGTTACATCAGAGAAACCCCTAAAGCCAGAGAGTTCCCTAGCACTTTCATAGTTGAAGATGGGTTCTAGTTCTCTAGGATTTCTATTCCCAAACCTCCCCTCTGGAGGATCAAATGTATCATCCTTGGGGAGGGGTTCTTGGAATGTTTCTACTTCTGGAGTTAAAAGAGTAGGATCATCCTCTTGGATAACTATACTCTCTCCTTCTACAAGAGCAGCCTTAGGAACTTCAGGAGTCTCAACAATCTCCAATTCATCCAGGACAGAAGTTTTCTTAGAAGGTTCTTCGACAATCTCTAGTTCATCGAGAATGGACATTAATTATTCCTTACTTCAATACCTTCAGCTTGAAGTCTCTTAAGTTGCTCAGGAGTTACGTTAGCTTTTCGCCACTTATTAGTCCTAGGGTCTTTGAAAGAGATAAGAGACTTAGTGGTTTTCTTGGGAGTTTGAGTTAAGCCAGAGATTCTCTGAGGTGTTCCAACGTTAAGTCTTTCCCTATTAATTTTAGGAATATCAAGATTAAGAGCTTTAACTTCCTCAGCAGTAAGAGCCTTAGGTCTAAGAGGTCCGCGAACTTCCCCAGCATTAGGTTTAGCCAAGCCCTTAGCGATTAGCTTACCAATAGCAGCTTCTTCTTTAGAGCTGGCTTTAGATCTTGGACCACGAAACTCTAGGGATTCAGGAAGAAAAACATTAGCCACACCTTCAGCAAAACTAATATCTTGCCCAACTTCATCCTTACGTTCAGCAGCCTTAGCTCTAGCTGTCAAGAGTCTACTAAGATTAAGTGGGGAAATTCCTTCAGTAGTTTCCTCTTTCGTCTTAGGAGTCCCACTAGCTCTACCTTTAGCTGTAGCTTCAGCAAGTCTTTGAGCCATAAGGACTTTATTATCAGCTTCCTGCGCCTTTAGCTTCTGAGCATTCTCAAAGTAAAGAGCAGCATCCTCACGACGCTTAAAGAATGAAACACTCTTAACAGCATCATTAAAGAAATCCATACCAGGACGTTGACCATTAGCATTATCTGCCATGATCTTTATAATGTTAAGAGTATTCCTCTCAAGTTGAATCTTTCTTTCTTGCTCTCTAGTCTTAATCTGATCTTCGGTATTCTTCCTCAAGAGATCAAACTGATCCTGTTGAAGTTTATTCTGCTTAGCTCTTTGCTTCCCAGCAGCGAAGCCTTGAAGTCCCGCACCAAGAGCAGAGCCTATCTGAGAGCCAACAGTAGGTTCAGGTTGTAGATTAATAACAGCCATTATATTCTCCTAGAATTGTCTTGGGGCTACTGGAAGTTGAGAAGCTACTGTAGAACTTCCGCCAAAGAGTCCTTGACCTAAACCAAGCCCAACACCAGGAGCTACACCCTGGAGGAATCCAGCAAGTCCACTCTGCTGGGGCTGCTGGACGATTGTATCAGTTTGATTAAGTCCAAGGAAAGCTAATGCTTGGTTGATAAGGGGGTTAAGCTCAGGAGTTGTCCTCTGGAATTCCTGGAACTGAGAAGTCAACTCAGCTTGCCTTTGCTGTTGCTGCAAGGCTCCAGCTTGGAGTTGTGCTTGTGCTGCTGTGAGGGGAGCTTGTGCTGCTTGCATGGCAGTAGGAGCTAAGCCAGCTCTAAGTTGTCTATTAGCTTGTATAGCTTGTTGCTGAGCTTGAAGGGCCATATTATCAAGGGCAAACTGTCCCTGCCCTCTAAGCCTATCAACTCCCTCTGAGGCTCTAGTACCTACATTAGCAAGACCTTGCTCCTTAAGGAAGGCATCAGTATCAGCCCGTAGGGAGCCAATAAGAGGACGAGTAAACTCCTCAAAATCAGCTCTAGCTTGTTCATCTGTAAGAGAACCAAAGAGATCCTCCACACCTTGTGTTGCAAAGTTATCAGAGGAAGCAAAGTCAGAGACTCCCTGAATTCCCGCCTGTTGAAGATCAGTGAGAGGGGCAATCTGCTGACCTTCATATCCCGGAAGTCCCTGACCGATTCTTTCCCTTAGGAAGTCAGCTAGCTCTTGAGAAACAGCTTGTTGGCCTGCTGTACCAGAAGCTCTTGTAGTTACACTTCCAGGAGAACCACTCCCAAGAGTACCACTCAGCAATCCAGCCGGATCAAGTGCCCTAGAAGTATTCTTAATAACACTATCAAACAATCCCATCACTTTCTCCTAAGAAAGAGTTACATATCTAAGGGAGCCATTTAGTTTCGTATACATCCTTTGCGTAGCTGCACCATCATCATAAAAGACAACTCCACCCTCTTCTATATCATCTACAGTAGGAATAGTAGAGGATACTTGAAACTGAGAAGCGCCATTCAGGATATCATAAGATACCTTCCTAAGGATCTCAACTAGGTTAAAGTTAAGATCATCAGCCCACTCTATAACATCCCTTCTCTTCTCTAACTTCGGAAGAATAGGATCAATCGGATCTCTACTAGCTGTATTAATTGCCACGATCAGATGCTCTCCTGTATCCAAGTTCTAGTTGCCTTAGCTCAAAGGTCTGCCCAATTGTGTTATTCCTAAACCTAAGTCTAAGTTGATCTGCATTTATAAACATATCTAATCTATACTTCTCCCATCCACTTGTGAGGGTGACGGTGGAGTGTTCTTCCCAAGAGACTCCTTCATCAACTGAGGTAGAGATAGTAACAGAAGATCCTCTGGCTTCAAAGTATACCTCCAACCAATGAGTAAGTGTTCTCCTATATCCGGGTCCAGTGGTGAAGTCTTTAGTTTGCCAATTAGCATCATAAGCTGAACCCTTTTGATTGAGGGAATCCTCGGAAGTGTAGATAGTTCCATTTTCATCACCTAGGATATTAATCTCAGCTTGAGATAGATTCCCAATGGAATCCCAAGTACCTAGGTTATCATCCCAAGTTCCTTCCGCGGTATTCCAAGTTAAGTCCGAGGGACGGATGTAAGAGCCAACCGCTGTGAACTCACCAGTTCCCTTACTCCACTTCTCTTCATCTAGGTAATATTCTATATAAGCGTTAGGAGTAGTAGAGTCATTCTTAGGATAGTATAATCTAAACTTCTTCTCCCTAGGAGTATACTCCATGAAACTCTTAGAGATATTCTCTGGGTTCATTGTGTCAAAGAGTTCATCCCTGACTTTCGGGCCTAAGTTACCTAACTCACTCCCACCCGTATAAACATAAATATCATCCAAACCCAGGAAAATATGCTTTCTACCGTCTATATTAATAAGAGCCCTAGGAGCAGCTAACCCCTTATCAGGTATTCTAAGAGTATAAGAAAAAGGATTATTAACATCCCCACGATATTCTTGAATGACAATAGATTTTCCGCCATAGATAATTACATATCCACCAAGTTTCTTTGCATTGAGAATCTCATCATCACCGGCCATTATGTTAGCTAGATCATCCTCACCACTTCCTGGTCCTGTTATGTCAGCAGGATCACCAATAATGGAGAAGAGATTAGTAGTTGGGAATGTATTACCACCCTCTACATAATTATAATAACACATCCTCTCACCGAACACAAGGAGAACCTTAGGACGCTTATTAAGCAAACCTCCAAGGACACTAACATTAGCGGCAACAAAGTCCCAAGTCCTAGCAGCATCAACCCCATTAGTGAAGATATACTCACCTTCCATAACTTGAGCTGAGTAAAAGTTAGTATCCGTACCTGTGAAAGGAGCATCACTTATATCTGTAAAAGTAGAACCACTTACATAAGAATAAGTAGTATCCAGAGTATGGATAATAAGCTTATCATTAGAGGAGTTCATAGCCATAACAGCAGAAGCTAATGGAGTATTCGCCGTATCTCCGAGAACCTTAGCTCCTCTCCCCTTCTTAACCACATTCCTATCTAGGATAACATTATCACAAGAAGGAGTTTCCTCGTTACTAATCATAGTAGAAGGAATATGAAAGTTAAGTCCAGCAGCAGGAGCGAAAATCCCTGTGTATTCTCTTTTCTCAGGCATAATTACGCCAATGCAATATAAGTGTAAGTAATACCATTACCATTCACTTCACCATCTGTACCCACAGAAAAGCCGTCAGCATCTAGTGCCTTGATATGATCTGTAACCCAGAAGCCATTAAAGCTCTTAGAGTAAACTCCAGGATCAGAGGAGGTCTTAATCATAGGAACAACACCACCCGTAGACTGAGAGTATACAATAACAATAGAAGGCTGGAACCCAACTCCCGTAATACTCTGAGCTACTCCAGTACCAAGATAAGTTCCTATATCATGCTGCATTCTAGCTGCAACTTGTAGAACAGTAGCAGCATCAGTATTAGCTACTCCATCAAGGATATTAGTCAGCTTAGTAGCTCCACCATCAAAGGTAGAGGAAAGCGTAACTGCTCCATCTAGAGTAATAGCACCTGTAACATCAAGAGTCCCTGTAAGCTCAGTATCTCCAGCAACAGAGAGATCAACTCCAATAGCTACATCAGCAGAGAAGGTAGCGTCAGCAGAAAAGGTCTTCTCGCCAGCAACAGTTTCATTCCCTGTAAGATTAACCGCATTGAGAACACCTCCATCTGTTACTTGGATAATATTCCCCACATCATCCCGGATAAAGAACTCGTTAATCCCACCAGTTAGCTTCTGATATAGAAACATCTCCCCCGCTACAGCGGTAGGATCAGCACCAGAGAGTAGCATAGTAATCTGCGTATGCTTACCCATGTCTGCATCTTGACCGGAAGAGTCAAACTTATGGTCAATATCCACAACTTCACGAATCTGCGTCTTTAACTCTCGGATTCTATCATCACCCTCAGCGAGATTAGCTCCACCAGCGGGTGCAGTTTCATCCCAAGATACAGTAGGAACAGTCATTCCTAACTCCTAAACAAAAGAATAAACATGACTCCACCTAAGCAGAGGCCACTAAAGATATACAGGATAAGTCTAGCTCGAAACTCCTTAGGTCCATCAGAACCTGCAAAGAGGAAGATAAGACAACCAACAGCTAAAAGACCTGCGCTGATAATTTTAGAGAAGGAAAGATCACCTACCAAGCTACCTACTGTAGGGGGAGCTTTGGGAACTACAACCCTTATATTAGGAGCAGGCGAAGGAAGATACTTCTCTACAGTCTGCATAGGACGTGGAGTAAAAAGACCACAACCCATAAGAAAAACCAGAAGTACCAGAAGAAAGGGAAAGTATTTCACTTAAGAAACTCCAACTTAGCGATCCAGAGAATAGCTCCAGTCACAAAACCCCAGAGTGTTACAACTCTAAGATCTTTTGCCTTACTTCTCTCCTCTAGCCTAGCTACCTTAATAGCTACGTGCTTGCAGGGTAGTTCATCTAGTTTATGAAAAAGCAACTTAACATCTTCCTTAACTTCCCCTACACGTTCAAGAATCAAGTCCTCTTTAGTTGCCATTATCTAATCCTAGTAATGTCATATTCACAGACTTCCCACCCTTCTTAACACAAGATGCAAAGAACTCTGCATCACTCTTTTGTTTTATCTTTCTGAATTCATCCCGTAGTTTCAAGATCCCATGTCTAGCACTCTCCTTTAGAGCGTAGTCAACTACCTTAAGGGGATGCTTCTTCTTAAAGTTCCTAACCCAGAAGTCCTCAAATGTCTGATCCTCAAAGAGAATTCTATTCACAAGAAGTCTATTAGCGTGACTCTTTATAGCTAGGTCATCAAACTCCCAGTTAAATCTCTCCTTATTCATATGCCTAACTTCTGTCTGATAATCCACATACATAGGAACACCAGCAAACCAAGCCTTCATACTCATAGCTTGCTCATTATATCCCCAGGAGAGTGTAGGAATCCACTTCCCTATAGAGAGCCAAGTGTCCTTTCTAATAGCATAAGCAGCTCCAACTACTGCATGGATTTCAGAGATTTGATTATCCAGCTTTTTGTTATTCGCAAAAATCCTAAAACATTCCTTATGAGGTTCCTCAAATACAAGCCTTCCACCGTAGTAAGTGAAGTCTCTCTTAGCGTAGAGAGGTTTATATGTAGCACACATGAATGCGTTATAATCAAGAGCTTTCTTAGCAAAAGGTCTCAGGGATTGTAGACTCTCCATATGAGCATCAAAGAATCCTATAACCTCACCACTTGCTATATCACCTCCTATGTTTCTACAGATCCCTGGACCAAGCGCTACCTTATTACGGTGCAGAATAACTTGAGGGGTAAACTCCTTACAAGAGTTATCTGAAGAAGCATCGTCAATGAGCACAACTTCATCGACTCCGCAAGCTAAGAGATTTAGGACTGTCTTTTCTACCTCAAGTCCTTCATCTCTAGCTACCACTACAACAGAGAAGCGAAAACCTCCAATAGAGTTATCAAAATCCATCTTTCTCTGTCTACACGTTGGACAACCAGACTCCTTCTTTACAGTAGTAAGGGGATACTGCCCTGCCTTACAAAGCATACATATAGAGGTAAGATTCGGAAGCTTTACTCCGTAGTGCTTACAGAATAAACCCTCTGAATCTTTCTTAAGGAAAAGTCCTTTATGGCATCTGGATATCATATGTGATACAATAGCTCCTCAGTAGCTTCTTGCTTAGCCTTAGCAAGTTTCTCAGGATGCTCTTTAACCATAGTAAGCCACCAAGATGCTCTGGAGAGGAAGATATCTCGTATACCTTCAGGGAGATCGGAATAATTAAACTCAACAAGTTCCTTGATAAAAGCCCTAAGCCTAAACCTCTCTTCAGACATGAATACCCTTTCTAACTTGCATGATGTACTTATACCCAAACTTATCCATCCTATTCTTAATACTCATAGCCTTACTCTGCTCAGGATACCTACTCTTAGAAGGCCAGATATGTCTGGTTTCAAAGTTCTCAAACCCCGCAGCTAAGAGTCCCCTCATCCACTCTTGTGGAGTATGTTTACTCCCAGGCTTTACACCATTAGCCATATTCCTAGCGTAATGCACATTCTTCTCAGGAACAGGGAGAACATCGATGATATAAAAGGTTCCCTTATCCTTGAGGAGTTTGTATATCTTAGTAAAGACAGCAACAAGATCTTCCCAACACTTGGCTTCTGGACCTAATCTCTGAGTAGTATGAATAATATGATGCATGGAAATCCGAGCAAAGATAACATCAAAAGGATAGTCATTCTTATACTCTCGAATATCCCCAGTTACTATATTAACTCCATCCTTTGTGAAGGACTTGAATTCTTCATTAACATCAAGATCCTCTGGTCTATTCCCATTAGCAGCATACGTATCAAGTGCTGTAACTTCACACCCATACTTAGAGGAGATATAATGCGAAAAAAGTCCTTTACCACAGCCTATATCAAGTACTCTCTTCTCAGAGTGAAAGTCCTGCTCAAAATGCTTAAAGTATCTCCCCAGCTCAGGTCTAGGGGAAGGAAGGTTCTTCCTGACTATTAGCTCTTGGAATCTCGTAAAGGTCTCAGGATTCCACTTCTCCCAAAACTTCTCGTAGTTACTAGCAGCATTTGTCTTAACAATAGGATGCTCTATATGCTTAGCACAGATAGTTGGATCAAAGACAATATCAATATTCTTATCCCAGAGTTGCCGCGTAAAGTCAGCATCTTCCCAACCCCAACCTCCAGTATATCTTGTATCAAATCTAACATCACCAAGTATATCTTTTCTTATAGAGCAATTCCCACCAGAGGATGCTCTCCAGGGTCTACCCTTCTCTATGCTATAAATCCTATGCTTATCAAAGATAGTTGGCTTCTCAGCTACATATGTAAGCCTAGCTGTATCTTTCCCACCCTTATACCTAGCGTGGATAAGTAGCTTCTTGTTATGCTTATGAAACTCCTCTATCTTCTCAAGGAAGTCATCATTAATGGGGACTATATCTGAGTCCAGGAAAACAAGTACATCACCAGTAGCTGCTTCTATCCCAAGGTTCCGCATACCAGACAAATTAAAGGGAGTATGCTCTTCTTGAATAACCTTAAAGCCATACTTATTAGCAAGAACCCTAACTGATTCCTTAGCTACTTCCCGGATAGAGTTATCCATAATAATAACTTCAAAGGGAGCTAACTCATACAACCTCTTAGTAATAAGCTGCATAGCTCTAACACGTTCACAAGAGAGGACAAGGACTGAGAGTTTCATTAGTTGTCCTCCAAGGCAGTTAGAATAACATTCTTCCAGAGTGGGGTTAGCTTATGTAGGTTATGATGCTTCTCCGCAAACTTTCTACCAGCATCACCAATACTTCGAGCTATCTTAGGGTTATTAGCTAGGAACTTAACTGCTCCCCTTATCTCCTCTAGGGAACGTTTGATAAAGATAACATTCTTAAAACTCTTCAGCATCTCACCGTGGTACCCAACCTTAGTGGTAATAACTGGAGTCCCTGAAGCTAGGGCTTCCATGATTACGTTACTACTCCCTTCCCCAACAGAAGGATGAACAAGGCAAGAGATGTTATTATAAAATCTCGGCATCTCGTTATAAGTAACAGTAGGCTTATTAGTTCTCTCGTTGTAGATAGCTGGACGTAGCTTTATATTCTCTTCATCACAGATAATAGAAACATAAGGGAAACCCTTATAAGCTAGCTTCTTAACTCCTGTGATATTCCCAGCGAATCCTATAGTAAAGGGAGCTATCTCTGTTTTCCTAGTTCTCTTAAAGGTATCAATATCAAGACCATTAGGGATGATAGTAACACTCTCGGCTAGGTCTTCTACTTGAGAAGCTAAACCCGCGGAAAGAGCTACAACATGCCTACCATCAAGAACAGTCCTAAGTGCTTCCCTACCATACCCACCCTTCTTAAGGTACATATCAAGACTTCTCTGCCCAGCTATCTTGACAATATAATTATCCTTCTGAGCTGTCTCAGCGGGGAGGATATTATGAAAGAACCAGAGATCAGCTTCTTGCTGAAGATCCCGAATAAACATAGGGTCTGTCTGACAAATAATCTTAACCGTACAAAAGGAAGAGATAGCTTTAGCAATGTTATTAGAAACTAAATCAAAGGTCCACCCGGGTCTATCGCACACAAAGACAACTGTAGGCTTAGAGGAATCAGCCTTAATATCCTCAGTTCTAATAAACCCCACAGAACTCTTACAAGTAAGACACTCAGCGGGATCTATATACTTCCCAGAGAACTTACAGAAGGTAGTATCCCCTTCTTCCTTAAGAAAGAATCCTTTCCAACATCTCCTAATCATCACCTTTTCCTTTTCCTAAGTAGAAACAACACAAGTAGCACCTACAGATAAAGCACAACTAGGACTACAATCATCATCATTACAAAGATCTTCCGCATAAGTATCATCTATATCACAAAGTGCTGCACTACCAACCCAAGACTTAGAACAGAGTGGTCCTGAGACGGCACTTTGCAATTCTACCCGCCAACGACCTACACTATAAGTTAGAACGATATAATAACCAGGAACCCCTGTGAGGTTTTCCCAAGTACATCCACCAACCCAATCTAATTCCTGTACGCCGTTAGCTACAGCAAAAGAACCGCCAAGACCAGAGAAGGTAGCTGTAATAGTGTCAGGAATCTTAGGATCACAAGTATTACAAGTATTAATAATAGGAGAAGTAGGCGCTATAGTAGGAGGAACAGTAGGCGGGCTTGTAGGAGCAGCAGTAGGGGCAGAGGTAGGTTCTACCTCATCAACTGTAGTAGTTCCACCACCAGGAGTTCCAGGTTCATAACCTCCGCCACCTCCACCAGCTCCACCGGGGGTAGCAGGATTACAAGGAGTATTGGGTCCGATAAAAGTATTAGTAGAGGAATCCACACTATCAAGAACAACAATAGTCCAGAAGTTAGCTAAGTAAGATAACGTAACAGCAAGAGTAGTGCCACTTATAGGAAGAGTCCAAGTGCAGTTAATACTCCAAGGGACTGTATGAGTTCCATTCGCGGGCGCGAAATTACCAGTCTGCCCAGAGAGTGTAACATAAAGCGTATCAGGAATAGGAACTTCACAGGCATTACACTTATTCGTGGAGCACGCAACTCCGCAATCAAACTTCTCAAACGTCAGCAGACTCCAATCAGGATCAACCCCAGGAGTTGTAAGAGCACAGGCCGCGAGAGCGTTACTCTGTAAACTCCAAGAGGGATCAAGTCCTGTTATAACATTAAGGCATCTACCAGCCATCTTTATGTCCTATTATAAGGAGTCCAAGGGCTTGTAGCATCAAGACCAGAAGTTGAAGCATTGAAGGTATTCACGAATCCTCGGGAAACCGGAGTCCAATCCCCGAGATTCTTATTTGTCGCGACAGCAACTTGCATAAGTCCTTCTGCTTTTTTTCTCCAGAAGGTAGCTCTATCCTCCTCGAAGAGAGCATCAAGTCCTTCTGCAACAGCAAGAGCTATAAGGAGTTGATCCTTCCTATTAAGAGCAGATGTTTCAGTATCCTCTATAAGATCACTAGGGTAGGTAGAGGCCCGCATGATGAGAGTATACGCGGCATCCGGGATAGGATAGAGTTCAAACATAGTACCATAATCAACATACCAAGTTGAGCGTTTCTCAGCATACTCATCCGGCTTTGCGATAACGGTATCAAACTCCCGCGTATTCAAGTAGGTCAACTTCCGGGAATTAGTCCCATCATGCATAACAAGATCATAAATATCCTTCATGTTATCAGGATAGAGATACTCCTTCTGAGAAGCAGTTACCGTACAAGAGTAAACAAAGAGCATTTCCTCGAAAGTAAAGGCATCAGCAACTCGCCTTTGCCCGAAGTTGATGAACTTATCAATACGAGAATCAGCGAAGCTTTCTATTCCACCACTTGAGTTCCTACCCAGGACAAGTCTTACTTCCTCGCGTAGCTCGGAGAGGGTCATCTTCGGGATACTGTCAGTTGGGACAGAGGTAGCAGTCATAGCTACATCAGCAGTAAGGGTAGCACTTGTATCCCAACTCTGTGCGCTTACGTCAAGATAATCATCGAGTTTACTCCAAATGTAGTAAGTAGTGGAGGCATCCACGAGGAAGGTTACTATGCCGGAGGAGTTAGAAGTCTTGAAGCCCGCAACTCTATTTGACCCACCAGCATCTGTTGTGAGCCAAACAATCGCGCCATCCAGGGGCGTAAGGGAGAGACTTTGAACTGTAATAGTTCCAGTAGAAGCACCAATTCCCGCACAGGTAGCAGCAGCGTTAAGTCTCTCTCCAGCTATGCCAGAGATAGTCTTAGTAGAAATATCAAGATCCCAGACAGCAGCAGCAATAACAGAAGGGGGGGAGATAGCATCAAGCTGATCTGAGATATCCTTAAGATCGTCATTATCTGATCCACGGATATTACTCTCAGTAGTACCTATAAGAGTATCTGTAGTAGAATGCGCCGTAGTTACGTCAGAAGGGACAGCTCTAGAGGAAGTAGCTACGTCAATAAGAGTAGAAGCCTGAGTACCCTCAATAGCACCTACATCCACAAGTCCATCTTCATTAATAACAAATTGCTTATTAGTACCATCCCACGCAAAGTTAAACTCTTCACCAATAGGAAGATCCCCAACAGCAGGACTCCCGCCAGCTTGGAGAAAGACTTGAGTAGTATAAAATCCCGCACTTATACTAGCAGGAAAATCACCAACATAATAACCCCCATCTTCATCGACAAGAGCTACATCATAGTCTGTAACATTCCCACCAGCCCAATCTTCAAAGGCAGCGCCAGAGGTATTCCAAACATCCCCATCAGCTGCTCTTACTCTAAAGTAAAGAGTAGAGCCAGCAGGATAAGTGAATTGAATCTCATTAGCCATAGTAACCTCTATACCTCGTACTCATGGATACCAATGAAGAAGTCGATAGTTGCGCCATTTGTAGCATTCATAACCTTAAGCCAGACTTTATCAACATTACAATATCCCCTAGTGTCAATAATATCAACAGGGGAGCCTTTCCTAGCATCTGTAATCATAAAGTCTGTGTAGTCTCCAGCAGCTTCAGCAGCACCAACTGTATCAGAGCCAGTGATGAGTCTAATGATAAAAGGGTTAGCATTAGAAGCTGCTTCTACCATAAGTCTATGGGCATCGAATCTAGTCATTCCAGAAATAGCAGGAGTATCATCTATCCCAAGGAGAAGAATCTCAGTACCAAAATCCGCATTACCGGAAGTAGCTTGATAAGGAAGAAGGGTAGCTTCATCCCCTCCGTGAGTTGCAGAGGGGGTACCAGCTAAACCAAACCACCTTTCTCTATTATGAAGATGATGCTCAGTTTCCGCGACCTCCTTAGCAGTAGTAGCAAGGAGTGCTTGCTGCACAAAGTTTGAGTCAACCATCTTACTCACCCTCAGACACAAGAGGAAGAACATTCCCAAGTGCGGAAACAGCGTTAATAGCACCAAGGGAAAGATTACCCAACCCTTGTGACATTTCAAAAACACTAGCCTCAGTAATCTGTCCACCAGCATTAACAGGCTCTAGCACAATCCCAGTACCAGCAGAAGCAGCACCATCAAAGCTAATGGAGATCCTAGCCGCTGTGATATTCTGAATAAGAACCCATTGTCTATCTACATTCTCTGCAAGGAGTTCTGTATCCGTAACTGCAATGGTAGGTTTAGTATGAGTAACCTTACCCATCATAAACTTACGATCTCTAGCTTTAGCCATCTTACTTACCTTAAAAGGTTAAAGACCTTCAATAACTCTAACTGTAGCAGTACCAGAGTCAGCAATTCCCTTGATAATCCCAAGGAAAAGATTCCCGCGCCTAGCGGAAAGCTCATAGGAGGAAGTAGAGCTAATCCTCCCACCAACAGCAGGCTCTAAGACAATCCCCTTATTCTTCTCAGCAGTAGCTCCTAAGTTCATGGAGACTCTAACAGCAGAGATATTTTGGATTATCAACATCTGCCTATTAATATTAGCCGGGATAATATCCGAGGTTCCGGTAGTAGTTATACCATGAGAGTGCTTGTCACCAAGACCCATCATGTATATACTATTTCGTCCCTTAGCCATTTCTTAATCCCTAAGCATCATAAAGAGTCTTAGCGTCGTCATTCAGGGGAAGCCAGGCGGTAGCATCCATGCTGTAAAACCACCAGGATGTATCAGTGCTCTGGTATCTAACTTGCGCCTTAGAAGGAGAATCAGAAGGAATACCGGAAGTATCATCATCCTGAACAACCTTCTCAAAACAGTTATTATTACCGCGGCATACTTCTCGAATGAACTTTGTAATCTTGAGCATCGTGTTTTCCTATGAAAAGGTAGCGGGTAGCCCCAGAGGGCTGGAAAAGGTAAGAACCCCCCAGAGCTACCCAAAGTATCCCTTACGGGAAGAGTGTGAGATTCATGAGAGGATAATCATTCGCGCTACCGGCCTGGATAGAGTTACCAATAGCACTAACAACAGTATTAGCGCCACGGGTAACACTCTGACCAGCGGTAAGAGAACGATCCATCCGACTATCCTTAGTCACAGTAGAAGAAGTCCAAACAGTTGCCGGACCCCAAGTTTGGCACCAGAAGTAAGAACCACTGGCTACATCAACAAGGGGAACACCAACCGGGAAACCTACTGCCGTAGTAACTGCTGTCTCCTTAACATTCATAAAGGGGTTAACTTGCAGAGAAGCTTTACAATCAGCAGTAAAGGCAAGTCCAACACCATCATAAACTTCAAGAGGCAAAGCAGTAGCAGTCAGAGCAGCGTGACTCTTAACCTTAAAGTTCTGCCCAGCGCCATGAGCATTAGTATCACTCACAATGCTAACATAACCCTCAGCAAAGAGATCCTTAGCCTGACTATTGGCTACCGTAACGGTAATGGTAGTATCACCAACGGCACCAGCAGCAACAGTAAGATCAACCTGTGCAGCAGTAGCGGCACCACCAAAGACAGCACTCTCAAGCAGTTTACCAGCATCAAGAGCAGCACCCGCTTTAGCGAGAAAGAAAGTCCGCTCGCCATCACGAATACGAGTACCAACTTTCATACCTTCCAGAGCTGTAGCCGTATCATGCAGGCCAAACTCAGGAGGAGTAGAAGCACCGTCAAGAACTCTAGGATTGCTATAATAGGTCTTACTCATTGTCCTACTCCTTTCTACGCGGTATCACCGATGTTAAAGAGGACGCCATTCTTGGCGCAATTAGAGCAGGTCAAGTTACCTGCAACAAGGGAGTGAGCTACTTTCCGCGTGGGCTGATTAGGAATAGCAATCCAATCACCCAAGGCAAAGTCAGCATTCCCATCCACAGTAAACTTAAGGACAGAACTATTCGTGAAGTACATCTTACCAGCAGGAGCCTTGTGACTCCACATAACCGGAACACCACGAAAAGCTACATCACCAAAGCCAAGATCAACCAGCTTACCATAAGGACCATCCTTAGAGAGCTGAATCCTGGAAATCTCAGGCGCTTCTGCCTTATACGTTTCATAAATACTCTGCGTGGTAGTAATCATATCCGGGAAGCGCCGCGCTCCACCAGACAACTTACCACAGTCATTAAACATAGTTTCCATCTCACCCAAGAGACCAGTCGAGACTGAGATAGCCGTCATGTTAGTGGTCTGATTCCTCCACCAAGAGTTAGTGGCACGATTGATATTCGCCACAGTTCCCGTAGTAGGATCATCCGCAACAATAAGTGCAAGACCACCAATATCAAGTCCACCATTACCAGTACCATCAGCAAAGGCTTTCTCTTCCATGTAATCCGCGTAAGAATCCTTAAGATTCTCAAACTTAGCCGCCACAAGATTCAACTTAGCAGCAGTACCCGAATTCTTCTGCTCCTCCGTAAAGTCCCGAATAATATGACCAGTGATATATTTCCAATCCCACTTATCATTAGTCAAGAACTCAGGATCACTAAGAGCAACAGTACCAGCTTTACCAATAGACGTCACAGAGTTATTCTCAGCATACTGCAAGGGATGCTGGATAAAAGCTCCACCATTCTGCTGCTGAGTACTACCACCTGCTTTGAGATGCATCCAGAGAGGATTCCTCTCATAGAGTACATTCTGCAACTCTTTCATACGGATTTCAATAGTAGTTGCATAAAGGTTATCAAAAACCCTAGTAAGGCTCGGAGGCATTATTTAGTCCTTCCTATCAAGTACACCATTTCCTTGTTCGCAAAGCTCATTAGCTTTGACGACTTTTTCAAATCCAGTCAAGTCTTCACTCTCGGCTATAACAGCAGCTATAGCACCCTTCTCACTCTTTGTAGCTTTTTCCTCTACCGCTTTCTCTTCCTTACTCTGGAGTTCCTTCAGAGCCTTAGAGTCAGCCTCAAGCTTCATTTGATTCCTAATCTGCACGCCACCCCAATTGGGGTTCTCATTAGAAATCTCAATAGCTCTAGCTTTATAAGCAGGATCTTCAAGTCCTTCAGCGAAATCAGAGAAGCGTGCCTTTGTAACTTCCAGGTCATTCTGACTCCTAAGGGCAGAGATAGTTTGATCTCTTTGAGCTAGCTCGGAGGAAAAATGCTCCTTCATTCTAGCTTCGAGGTTAGCATCTCTATCCTTAAGATATCTAGTAAGCTCAGCGCCATTCAGGTCGTCGAGGTCTGTATCCTCGCTTGTAGAACTGGCCTTTCCCTGGGACTCAGACAAGTAAGCAAGATAATTAGGATCACTCAGAGTATTAAGCTGCTGCTGAGTGAGTTCCTCCTTAAGAGTACTATTCGTAGCGGCATGTTCATCAACTTTCTTTTGTGCAGCTTCCAACTCTACACGCAACTCGCTAAGCTGTTCCTCAGTTGTTTTCTCGCTTTTCTCTTCAGACATTAAATTTCCTCTCTCTTCTCTATGGTAACTTCACTAGCTCCCTCGCGGAGCTTCTGTAGAGCTTCTGTTATATTACTCTTCTCTAAGGCTTGATCCCTTTCTTTTACTCTCTTAGGATCAAGTTCATCAAGACGTTCTTCAGAGTTCAACATACTCTGCTTAATGAAAGCTATCTCATCCTTCTTCTCTTTCTCTTTCTTCTCCCTCTCCGCTTTCATATCCTCAGTAACTCTAGCTCTATTCCTAAGAACAAGTTGCTTAGTAACTCTCTGTTGATATGCTTTCTGAACAGCAGCACCTACTCTATTAACAAGAGCGCCGGAAAAGAACTCCGATAACTCAACTTCTTCAGGAGCATTGTCATAGAAAGTAATAGTAACTCTCGCCTTATGTGAGTCTTGTTGCAATGAGTCCTCGCTTGTCGCATTCATCTTTCAGTTCTCTCTTAGAACTAATAAACATAGGTTTAACATCTATATCCCTAAACCACATTGGCTTAAAGGCAGAAACACCGGGTGCTCTAATCTGAAGAGTAGCTTTCTCCCCACAGGAACACTTTACTCTATTCCGCTGAGCTATCATAACGTTTTCTGTCCATTCGTTCAAGCAAGACGAACAGGTATAATCGTAATTAGGCACTCCTAAGCCTCCCTCTAAGAACATTAGCATTTGTCTCAGCCCTCTGTCCTAAGGCTGTAGGATTACCTGCAAGTCCACCTTGAAGAGTCTGGAAATCATTAAAGGGAAGAGCCTGCCCTTGCTGTGAGAGAGCTTGACTCTCAGGAGCTTCCGGGAGAACCTTAAGGGCATCAATCCAGTCATACTCCCTGAGGAGTAGGTTCATAAGATAATCAACATTAACCCTAGGATTATTCCCTACAACCTGTAGGACATTAAGAATATCCCTCTTCTTAGCTTCCTTACTCATAGGAGTAAGTGACTCAACATCTACCTTTAAGTTATACTCATGCTTAAGTTGAGAAGGGGTAACAGAGACCCAATACTTAGCTCCCTCTATACCAACCACCTCAACAACTCTCTCCTGGTCCCAGAACTTAAAGATAGTCTGGAGTGTTTTCCTAGAGGCTCTACCAATAGCATCACCTACGATATCTCTTCTCTCAGAGAGTCTGAGGTTAGCTCCAGCAGCTACTTGAGAAACTTCCGTAGCGGTAGTCCTAGCTCCAGCAAAACCACCTTGCTGATTCTTACCGATACCTGTAAGTCCCTCTACATCATCAACAATAGCGTTAGTCCATTGGAGTAAGTCCTGCGGAATATGATGATTAAGCTGCGTAAAGCTAGCATTAGGAGTACCCTTAATCCTAACCACAGCATCAGGCATAGGACCAACCATCTTAGCTATCTCTTCATCAGAGATCATACCTTCATCTACTAGGATTCTAGAGAGCAGAAGTCTCCTAAGTCTCATGGCCTGCGTTCTAGCGTCATTCAACTCAAGCTGCTGTGGCTCAAGGAGAGCTGCATCACTTGGATTCCAGTAGTATTCCGGATCCTCATTAAAAGTAAAGTCAACAAAAGGAGGACCATCTATCTGCATAGGATCATGCTCTGCTTTCCTTATAACCCTATGATTAGCCTGCGTACCAAAGACAAGAGTTTGCACTTCCCCTCTACTCATGTCCCTAATCTCATGCATCTCGGTGATATCTATTTCATTATCAATATCATTATAAAAGGACTCATTATTCTTAGTCGCGTACATAGCGTTAAAGTGAGTCCTACCTACATCCTTTACATTCGTATAAAAGGGATCATTCCTAAGGTCAATAGTATTCCGCAGAATAACATGATCCAACCAAGGGGAATCATCTATTCCAAGAATCCCAAAAGGAACCAAGAAAGCATCAGGATTAGTCCTAAGTAACCAAGGCATTCCAGGAAGAACCTTAGCATTATACTGAATCCTCCTAGTTCCTTTCCTATTCATCTGAGCTAACTCACCCCTACTCCTACCATTCTCTAGGTCAAGAGCATACTGTGAGTCATACCCGCACTTTATAATCCCTCTCCCGCAAGTATAACAATCTTTAATAGCTCTCTTAAATGTCCCCTTAAAGTCCAACTCATGCACAAGCCAGTTTATAATTCCCTCAACAGCCTTACTCTGGAAGTCCATCCCTGAGCCGAATCTAGGAGTTATGTTTATATAAGGATTCCGATAGTAGATATTCGGCACAAGGGTATTCATCTGAGCATAGGTTACGTTATACGGTAGGATACCAAAATCAGGAGCAGTCTCAAGAGACCCAGGAGTATACCCACCAAAATGCCCCCTAACATACTGCCTATATCTCTTCCAAGCCCTGGAGTTCCCATACTTCTCCTTATAATGCTGAGCTTGGTCAATAAGATTCCTCCACTTAGCAATAGAAGGAGTCTCAGAGAATTCCTGCCTTGTATCCATATCTTCAGACATTAGTTCCACCTAGAAAGAGAAAGTTGAGAATCCCCTCTTTGATTAGCGAATAAAGAGTCGTAGCTATTTCCAGCCGAACGCACTCTATTATTCACAGATCCCATAATCTCCTCAAATGAGATAGTATTAGCAGGTAGCACAACCGGCTCAATAGGAGTTTCGTAAGAGGGGATTCTCATAGTACCATCAACTTGATACGCTAGCGCATCAAGGATATCATTTGTAGCTCCATTAGGGAATGTGAACATTTCCTTCTCTAGCTCAGTCATATGCCTTCTCAGGAAGAGGAGTCCATAATCAGCTATAGGAGCTAGGCGCATTATTCTAGTTTCCTTATTCCTACCCTTACTCTTGACTCCCTGAATGGAGTATGTCTTCTTAGGTAAGCCCTGATTAAACCTAGCTGCCATATGCTTCCGCTTAGCTATCTGAAAGGAAGCTATCATATGCGGGTATCTATCTGTCTCAATCCTAATAACAAAAGCATCAAACTGATCGGCCATGATAAAGGATGCTTCTATGATTTCCTTCTCTGTGAAATGCCCTGCCTTATAATCCAGGACAAACAAGCCCTTCTCACTATCAACGGCACAAACCACAGCACTATTACACTGATCTTTCTTCCCTGTAGGAGGATCAGCCGGATCTATAGTAACAACTGGATCTTTATCAACTTCCTCTAAGTCAAGCACAAAGTCAGTCCCACCAGCTACAGGAACATGAGTGAAGTACTTTATATTCCCAGGCTTGAACTTCATATGCGAGCTATCAAGAGGAGTATTCAAATAAAGCATATGAAACATATAATTCCCTAAGTTCTTCTTTAAGGAATTAAGTCCCTTATGATCCATCCTCTTGTATCTCGGATTCCCTACATCATCTATAGCTTTTACATCAAAGGTATCATAAAACCTAACTTCATTCCCTGCATCATCCTTAGGGGAGGACTCAGACTCAAGGATATAAGAAATAGTATCATAAGGTGCCCATCTTGTCCCAACAAACAACCTCTGGAAATTCTTAAGATCAACAGCAAGGGGCATAGTCAGCTTATGAAAACCAACTGCCTTCTCAATCTCATCCCTAGAAGGCATGATCTCCATATGCTCAAGAGAAGAACCCCCACCACGCATCTCATCCTTCCTAGGAGCACAAGTATCATCTTCTATAATAAGATCATAGTGCTTAGAGACAACATTACTATTCGTCCCGGCTGCTTCCCAAGTTGGCTCCCTAAAAGAACCCTTCCTAACAAGAGTAACTTCCGAGTCAGTCCACTTTACTTTCCTCTTATTCGTAGGAATTAGCTCGGAGAAAAGGGCTTGAATCTGCCCATTATCCTCTAGGATCTGCCTAATCCCTCTAACAGTCTTAATAGCATTAGCTTCTGAGTTCTGAACTATAAGGATTCTGATTTCCGGGTTATTAAGTGCTCTCCAGATAGAGTAAAGCTGAGTAACAATAGTAGTCTTAAGATGACTGCGCGGCATGATAATCTGCTTATCTTCCGAATTCCCATCTTGCAGGAAGTCACAAAGTGGCCCATGGAAATCCATATCAAACCACTCATTACTCCAAACTATATGACAGAAATTCTTAAAAGACCCCAAGACATAATACTTAAGTTTCTCAAGAGTCTTAGGAGTTAACTTAGTGGATCTCATATACTCTCAACTTCAATAGTTCCACCCTTAGTTCCAGTCTGCTCAAAGAAGGCAGCCATACCTTCATTCATCTCAATATAAACATTATTATTCGTCGCTGAAGTCTCAACTCTCCCACCAACTCCAGCCCTATCAAGAATCTCAGTATTAGCCTTAAGCTTAGTCTGCTCACTCTCAGCTTCATTAGATAACTTAACAAGATTCTTCGCACTATCCGGAGCAGCTTCCCTAATAACAGCCTTAGCTACCTCCACAGCCCTACTCTTAGCAATACTAGCTAACGTCTTCTCCTCAAGCCTATGCTGCATTCTAGCTAACTCAGCCCTAAAGAGGGGATTCTCCAGCATCCTATTAACAACCTTATAACCAATCCCCAAACTTCTCGCTACTTCCTCTTTAGAAACCCCTGTAATCAACATATACATAGCTTCCCGCTGATTACTATTAATCTTAAGTGAATCCTTCAGCGCAGGAATACTATCCAATACAACCTTCTCCTCAAGAAGGCCAAAATCAGACAGCTCACTATCTTTCTCTATTAGCTTTTTAACTTCTTCCATAACTCTCTCCTTTTCCGAGAAGCCCTATATAATGTAAAGCCCTAAAGTCTAAGAGCTATAATACCACATAAACCCCCCTTGTAAAGAACCCTCATGGGAAGAAGCTAAACCCCTACCTTTCCCCTATCTAAGTGGAGAAAACTCATGGGTGTAAAATTAAAATTTTTTAGGGGAGAGGCAACATACATACATCGGGGGGCCGCGGGGGGACCGTGGGGGAGGGCTTTGGGTTGATAGTAAGTGATTGTTCTCAAGAGTAAATGATACTCTTGTGGCCCGGGCTGGAGTTTGGCATGGAAGTTGCTAATAGACTTTACATTCTATGGGACAAGGCTGGAGTCTAACTTATTAGACTGATTCTAGGATACTAGATGCAAGTCCAAAACAAAAGATGGGGATTCCAGAATAATAAGCTTGACATTCTTTCTTGATATGGTAAAATTCAGTCAGTGAAGCAGAGGATAGCGTTACTTCTTTTGGAGATTAGTGGCATGATCTATACGCAAGTGGCAAATGATGCAGACGTACAAAGGCTTATGAAGGCACAAAGCTTGAAGTTTCCGGGTTGCCATTGTATTCATATAGACTTTTGCGAAGCCTCTATTACAACGTACACAAACCCGAGTAAAATACCGGCACTTGAAGTTGGCGACACTCCCAATAGCTATAAAGGCTATTGGAAGCAAGGCAAGTTCTACCCCTTTAGTGAGCGTCTAACGACCGAGCATGTCAACGATGTATATTCGGCAGTAGATTAGCTTCAAGCTTCCAAATCGCTACCCTACGGGGTAGCCTTTTGGGCGTTTGGGATGGTGAACGTTACTTCTTTCGGAGAGTAGAATAATGGCAGAGCACTATTGCGAGATTTGCGGAGAGTTGATCTTTGAGCCGGAAATTTGCGCGGAGTATTGTGATTCTCATTGAACAATACGGAGATTAGACCTATGCTCAAGAAAGACATTGCAATCGACAAGGTGTACGTTGCGCGGATTTCTGGTAGGCTTGTCAAGGTTAGGCTTGAGGAGGAAGTCCAGAGACAAGGAAGGAACCCGTATGCGCCTGGTAGGACTCATTACAGAGCGACTAACCTAGATACGGGACGGGATGTTACAATCAAATCAGCCGCAAAGTTACGCTTTGAGATTGTCGAGAATTGGCAAGCTCCCGGCGGTTGGTCCAAGGTATAGCATTCACAAGACCGCCTAGGGAATTGGCCCTAGGCTTTTAGGAGATAGGAAAGATGATTAGCGTTGACTATTGCATTATCGAAAAGCGATTGAACCAGGCAAGTCGGGCCAATCAGGAGAAGTCGCAACTTTCCCATGAATGGGCGCATTATTGTGAAGGTGTCGCTGATATGCTTTCGAGTATCCAAGATGATGCACCGATCAAGGCTAGGCTTTTGTTGAAAGCCGATGTCCTCTCATCTAGGCTGCATCCCTAAAGAGAATGATATGCAATCCCCAAAGGCCATGTAATATGGCATGGCCTAACTTGAGAGGTAGAATTATGGCAACTTACAGGATGAGAGTAACCCTAGAACGTGGTAGCCTTGACCGAAGCAAGCCCAAAGGCAAGCGCTGGACGTGGGAAATGCTAGACTCTCAAAGTAGTATAGGAATTCTGGATGTAGAACCCAAGATGATTGTAACAATTCCAACAGACAAGGCATGCCAAGGGGGAATTATCGGCAAACTGTATAACAAGGAATAGACCATGCCAACAACAGATAGCCTGATAAAGGAAATGGAAAGACTCATAAAGCGTTACACTAGTCTCTTGGCGCAATGTCAAGAGACTCTCGATAAGTTGAGGAAATTGGAAAGGGTAGAGGATGAATCCTAGGCAACTCGCAACCGCCGCTAGGCTCGCAAAGGAAAACGGAGATATTCCAGAGATGGAAAAGCAATTGACTCACTTGGGGTTATTGTTTGCCTTGGCGCATATCAAAGGCAATGTGGAGTTTCAAGAGGAGTGTCGGAGAGCCATGAAAGGGCTTGAAGATGGTAAAGTTAGCTAAGAAGGGTAACACGGGCGTATTACAGTATGAGGGAAGATTGATTGTAACATACCATCATACCACCATTGTAGAGTGTGGGCATAATGGTATTATCCTAAACTCCGGCGGTTGGTATACTCTCACCACAAAGCAAAGGATGAATCAGGCAAGCGAGGAGCTTGATTTAGGCTTTCGGATTCACCAAGAGGACTTCTTATGGTATGTGACGCTACGGGATGGCAAGGTTATTCCCTTTAGGGATGGTATGGTTATCAAGAAAGGTTAGGACAATGAACAAGAACTTCTGGAGTATCTTCGACTACACACTGCGTCAAATGCCCCCCAAGAGGACAGCAAGAGGCAGAACTAAACTCTCCTGCTGTCAAAGGATGAAGCTACAAACAATGTTTGACGTACTAGCTTGGATGAAGATAGACGAGGATGATGAGTACTCTTGGGAATGTAGAGAGGATTATCTCAAGAGAATCCAACGGAAGCTAAGTAGAGGATAAGAACCAATAAGAAAAGCCTCCTAGCCATTTAGGTTAGGGGGCTTTCTTTGTTTCTGCACATATGGGCAATAAAAAAGGCCCCTAGGGACAGCCTAGGGACCATGGCAAGGTTTGTGCTACCTTTTGATATGCTTAGATGAGTTCTGCGGCAATCTGCTTGGTTTTCCCGCCACCAACCTTAGCAGGGTAAAGTTCAGGATATTTCTTGCGAACATCGTGGGAGAACATCTTATTAGCGATACTACGAGAGAGAATGTTGATTTCGGTGATGTTGGCATCCGTAACCTCAACAAGGTCGAACGCTGTATCACCAATAGCGTACTTAACCACTTCACAAGTGCGCCTAGCTCGACCTTGACTTTCAATAGACGTAAGAAAGCCATCAACTACGGTCCAGATTCCATCCTTTGAGTTAGTTCCGTCTGCAATCTTTGCAATGTTGACCTTAGGGGCGTCAAACTCCACATTGATAATGTCCATTTTCCTACTCCTTTTTCTTCTAGCCAGATGAATGAGACTCCTTTTCCTTGCCATAGGTGAAGTATACCATATAGAAATGGCTTGTCAAGGAACTTTTTCCTTTTTCTTTCCTTTTTCTTTTCTCCCTCCTAGAGTCAGGCTAGAGGTTAGAGTTGCGGATTTGCTCTATATAATGTAAAGAGGCTTGGTCTGGGGGTTATGGAGGGGGTAGGATTTCGGTAGGCTTGAAATGGCGCAATCCTAGGGGGGTAGGGCGCGATATCTAGGGGCTACCCCTACTCGCGTAGGGTAAGGGGAGATAGGGCCTTAGAAGGCGAGTATGAATTCCTGCAAAATCTTGAAAAAAGGGGTAGTTTGACCTCGCCGGTCGGGCAGTATTTAATACGACAAAAAAGGTCGGGTACGCTATGCACGCCGTATCCTACTAAAGCGGGGGTGGTTATTTTCTATCCAGTTGGGGCAAAGTACAAGAATCCCCTAACCGAGCATAGGGGATTTCCCCTGGTCAGTTTCTTTACAAACGTAGTCTCAAATGGCACATTAATCACGGTTGTTCTTTTTGGCCGAAAAAAAGGCCATTTTCTGAGGATTCTTTCTCTAGTCATAACACTAAGGTAGCGGGAAGCTTATGACAAGGGGTTCTATTGAAAATTCTGGTTTTTCAGTGAAAAATGAATAACCATTTTTTGTCGTATGTTGGGGTAGGTGTAGGGGTTATGACGCGAAAAAGGCTGGTTTTTCAGTTTTTAGGGGGGTCTCTGGTATGTGTCCCTATACTCGATCCCCTATAGGGGGTAGGGGAATGTGAGGATAAGTCTCACATTTTAGTGTAGGGATATCCTACATATTAAATATAACATATATATAAATATATATATAAGTATGTTATCGTATGCGCTAAGCCGGTTTCATGCCAAGAGACTCTCTCTAAGGCTACCCCCCCTTTTTTTGGTAATTACCCCCCTTATGTTGTGTGATAGCAGGGGGTTACGTTGTTATGTGAGAATTCTGGTTTTTCAAGAAAATTTGAGGATTTTCGCTTGACAAGTGCGGTTCCGTCGTGTATCATAGGGGTAGATGCCGGATTCCTCAAGGGGGTTGGTTTCCTCAAATAAAATAACTTCACTGAATAACCAAGGGAGAAAATGGCTCTTTTTCAAGGAGGCCCCAAAAAACAAGCCCTTGCGCAAAGCTTTAGAAGTCCAAAGAGAAAAAAGCTAGCAACCCTTTCTTTTTAGCTGGAGGAAGTAAGATGAGTATGTCTAATCAGGAAGTTAAGAATGCCTTTCAGGATGCGGTTAAAAAAGGACTTCTTAGGATAAGAGTTCTGCCGGATGAAAATGTTGATTTGGAGTATCTTCTTGGGGATATGTATAATCCCGAAGTAAATCCTGAAATTCCCGAAGAGGAGTTGAAAAGGCAAGAAAGACTTGAAGTGGATAGAATAGCACGAGAGGGAGTTTGGGGTATTGTTGGGGAAATTAAATGTACTTCTTGCGGTCAATGGGAATATGTTTCCTCTTGTTGGGGTTTTGTCGGGGAAGATTGGAAAGACTGCGGGGATATTGATATTATGCATGAATGTCTGCAAGAGTTAGTAAAGAGTAAAGTTAGCTAAGTAGTCCCCTAGGCTTCGCTACGCTCACTAAAGAGGAGAAGGAAATGCCTAAACTATTCCAAGTACTTTGGTTTGCTGGGGATATCTGGCGATTACATATGTTTCTCACCAAGGCGGAAATGCGGAGATTTAGTCTAAATAGAGACATGATTATCGCCATAGAGCTATCCCAAGAAGGAGAACAAAAAGTCCTATGGGATAACTTGGATATTGAGAAGAAGCTAGCAAAGAAGTCCTAAGAAGAGAGTACTCAACTCGCCTCGCTACGCTCGGACTAAGGGAAAGGAAAAGGAAATGCCACAAGGAATGCTTTTCTCCCTGGAAGATGCGCCCTCCTGTAAAACGGAGAATGCGTATAGCTTTATAGGGGATTTTAGTAAAGAGGATGCACTTTCTCTCTTACGGGGCGGGGTTAAGTTAAAGGCTTTCCGCTTCAAGACAACAGAATGCTATACCGGCCCCTGGTATTTTCCTTTTATGGATAAGACTCTCTTTATAAGGGAGAATGTTGTCCTACCGTTTGATGACTCACCGCTTTGTCCTTCTTGTCATCATAACATGAGACTATGCGCCGGGGGTTACTGTCTCTCTTGTCAAGAGAAGTTCTCTACTAAGCTGCATAAGGTAGGGAAAGGGAAGAAAAAAGAGATACTTTCAGCAGAGATTTAGAATGTTACATTGTGAATGCTCTACTTTTGATGATTATGGTTATTGTAAGTTTTGTGGGAAAAAGGAAAAGGAGAAAGAAATGGAATTTAAGATTGGGGATGTTGTTGAGTGTGTTGATGAGAATTACCCTGACTTCGGAGCGTATGGGATTGTTTATGGTATTGATACCTCTACTGATCATGAGGAAACTCTTATCTGGTTTAGGAAGATTACAGGAACTAACGTAGGATGCTATCCTAAGAGACTCAAGTTGCATTATAGGAAGAAGTTAGAGGTAGTAGCTTGTCCTATCTGCGGGAGTAATTATTTCCTCTCTTGTTCTGGTTCTTTTAGAATTGTTTGTGATGATAACTCTTGTGATTTCTCTGCTCCTAGGAGAGCTACGGAAGAGGATGCTATTTTTATCTGGAATAAGGTAGCTTCCTGGATTAAGAAAGGGAAAGAATGTCCTTCCTCTTAGCTCTTGCTAGCTTCCTCACTCCAGACTTCGAGATGGTAGACTTTACTTTTTGGAAAGGATTCTAAGATGCTAACAGGGATGGAAAAGGATATCTTAGAGCAAGTAGAGACTTCCGTAGAGGATGCGGAGCAAATCAAGGAGAGGAATACTAATCTCCTAGCTATCATTAGAGGACTAAGGAAAATGTCCATGAGGAGTTACTTTTTCTTTGATATTCCTTGTATTAGCTCCTTGAAAGTAGCAAAGTATAAGGAGTATAATACTATAGAGATTAATATTCCTTTCGGTTGTCCACATTGTATGATTGACTGTACTATGTGTGCTTGGGCAATTGATGATCTTTACTTTGAGGAAGATGATCCTAGGTATGTAGAGGACTTCTCCGAGCAGTTTTGCTTTATGGCAGAGTTTGGGGGTACTAGGCTTGCTGATGTTTGGGGCTGGAATAAGTATTGGAACTTGCAGTATGGAAAGGGGCATGCTACTATTAAGTTCCGACAAAGATATGAGCCTTCTGAAAGCCCTTCCATTGAAGAAAAGTATATTGAGAATGAGGAGTTTCATAGGTTAGAGAACTTCCTCCTTGGGCATATAGAGTGGGCGGATATTGTATTGGGGGAAAAAACATGATAACTCTCCTCCCCTTTCCTAACTTTTCAGCTAGCCTGAATCTCCTGGATGATGATACTCTCCTTGAGGTTAGGGATTCCTCTTTTTCTATGTTGAATGGAATCTTAAGAAATTATACAATGAATTGCCTAGAGGATGAATGGGATTGTATGGTTTCTTGGATTAATTGCGAAGCTTCCCTGTCTCACTATGTAGCTTCCTCTGCTGCTATAGCGGACTATAGAGGACTTACTTCTGACATTTGGAAAGAAGTCTATGAGCTAGCAGTAGAGTATAAGCTAGGCGCAGAGTTCCCTCCCTTATGGGTAGGGGAAAAGAGAATCCACTCAAACCATAGAGCATATCTCCTCTATAAGAATCCTGATTTTTATAAGAAATATTCTTGGAGTGAGGTGCCAACAGATGAATTACTCCCACTTGAAAGGAGAGAAGGATGAAAATTGGTGATTATGTAAAGATTGATAAAAGGGGAAGCGAGTTTCTTTGTGGACATGGGGAAGTTGGGATTGTTGTTAAGTCTAAGGGGTATGATCCTCCTGGTTCTAAAAGAGTTAGGACAGAGAGTAATAGAGAGTGGTATTACACAGATTGGGAAAAGGATCTTACCCTTCTTATGTCTGCTCCTGAAAAGTTGGAAGATTGTCCTTTTTGTGGAGCTAGAGGAATTATCTGCGGTGGAGATAAGTGGCGTTGGGTAGCTTGTACGGAATCTATGAATTGTGATTGGAGTACTCCTAACAGGAAGGGGAAGCAGGAAGCTATAGCTCTTTGGAATGCTATCTCCCTACAACTTAAAGATACTTTCAGGAGAGAAACTTGTGAGTGAATATTTCTCTAGAGCATTAGCTTCCTTCCTTAAGCAATTCCCTACAGAGGTAGATAAGCACCATCTTTCTCTCTCTGCAGATGGTTTTGATAAGAAGAATAAGGTCTCTAGACTCCTTAGGGACTTGGATTCCTTAGAGGATTCTTTTAAGGAGTTGGATATTGAACCTCCTGAATGAGACTCAAATATCAAAACTCTCCATGCAGGAGTTAGAGAAGTATGTCCTTCTCCTTAGGCCAGCTAGACTAAAGGCTCTCTCTACTCCCCTGGAGGGGGAGGTTAGTAAGAAGAAGATATCCGTAAAAGGGCTAAAGGAAAAGGTAGCTTCCTCTAAGCAGGGTAAGAAAAGGATAGAAAGTGTGGAGATATGAAACTAGAAACTCTTAGAACTCATGCAGCTGAGAACTTCCTAGAGAGGACATATGATCCTTCCTGCCTGGATGCTTTCACTTGTCCTAGGAAAGGGTATTACATCTACATGCTTGACTTAGAGAGTAAGAAGAGTGAGCTATGCTTTGCTTTTGGGACTTGCTTTCATACAGGGCTGGAGTTATTTTACTCCGGTGCAGAGGAGGAGGAATGTATAGCTTCTTTTGACTCTTATGTAGACTCCCCTAGGGATGAACTTAGGACTAAGGAGAAGGGGAGGGAGTTAGTTAGGGCATATATTCAGAACTACAAGAATGCCGATCCTTGGGATAAGATTCTTTATATAGAGAAAGCTTACTTACTTCCTATGGGGGAAGGGAGATTCCTCTCCGGGAAGATTGACCTTATAGTTGAGTGGATGAATCTTACTTATGTTGTGGATCATAAGACTTCAAGTTGGCCCCTTACTGACTTCTTCTTTAGACAGTTTAACCCGAATATCCAGATGACTTCTTATTCCTTTGCCGCTAAGGAGATTATCGGGGAGTGTGCTGGGGTTTATATTAATGCAGTAGATGTGAAGAAAAAGACAAACCGCTTTAGGAGGCAACATTGTCCTAGAACACAACATCAGTATGAGGACTTTGTGAGGAACTTTCACTTCTGGACTAATATTATTGAGCTATGTATAGAACATAACTTCTTCCCCATGAATGAGAGTAAGTGTAAGGATTATGGTGGTTGTCCTTATGCTCCGCTTTGTATTCACGGAGCTACGGAGGATGTTATAGAGGCTTACTTTAATGTGGAGAGTGTGGAGATATGAGAGTATTATTCTCTTGTGGTTGTGATGAATGTGGAAAGAGTGATAATATTGTAGCTTTTGAAGCTTCCGCACATACTTTTGATGAAGAAATTGACTTCTTTATCTGTGCTTCTTGCCTAAAGAAAGCCCTTACTCTCTTGGAAGGAGGAGAAAAGAATGCCAAATCTTAAAGATATTTCTCTTAACCCAGAGGACTTAAAGCTAAAAGTCCTAGGATGGGGGCAACCTGGAAGCGGAAAAACATACTTCTATAGAGAGTTCCCAGCACCAAGATATCTCTTTGACTTTGATGGTGGGTATATTACTCTTAGGGGGTGTGATATAGAGTTTGACTTATACCAAGATGCTTGGGATCAGATTCAAGGAGGGAAGTTAGTAAATAGTGCTTGGGATATCTTTGAGAAGAAGCTACAAGAGTTTGCTAAGGATCTCCCTTTTGCTTCTGTATGCTTGGATTCTATTACAGCCTTAGAGCTAAGTATAATGGAGAAACTCCAGAAGCTAAACCCCTCTATGGAGAATGGTAGGAAGAAAAGAGCACCAACTCTTCCTGACTACCAAGAGCTTATAGCTGTAATGAAGAGACTCCTTATTATGTTCAAGAATCTCCCTTGTAATGTGTATGTTACTGCACATGAGCAGATTCTACAGAATGAGCTAACTAAGAGTATTAATTTTCTCCCTAGAATTACGGGGAAGAATGCACCTTCTGAGCTATTCTCCTGGTTTGATGAAGTATATCACTTTGAGCCTACAGAGGAGAAGGGAGTTATGTCTTATAAGGTAAGGACAACTCCAGCTAAGAAACACTTCGCTAAGAGTAGATGGGGGTGTTTGGATACTTATGAGGAAGCTAGCTTTGAGAGGATTTTAGAGAAAGTGAGGGCTTCAGTATGAGTACAAGATACTATGTTATTGAAATTCTAACAAAGAAGAAAGAGCCTTATAAGAAGATGAAGTTCATTGGGAAGTATGGTCGTGATATGCCTAGTGTAGCTTCTTGTTGGCAGCATTCCTCTAAGGAAGTTGCTAAGAGGGAGTTAGCTCATCAACTTAAAATCAAGCCGGAGTATAAGGATAGACTAAAGATTTCTGAGGTAGAGAAAGACATTATCTATTGGGTAGAGGGTAGACTATCTGAGCCTAACTATCATTTCTAAAGGAAAAGGAGAAGAAAATGAAGGTGTATAAGGTTGTGAAGAAGCATACTAACTGTTCTTGCGGGAAGTGTTATACCTCAGCTATCACGAAAGACCATGCCTTACGTTATAAGATTGGAAGAGAGACAACTCCTAAATTTGGGAAGCTATTTGGATTTAAGACTATAAGGGAAGCTAGAGAGTTTGCTAAAGCTTCCCTTGGGACTAGAGTTATCTTAGAGGGAACTACTACTTATGCTAGAGAAGGTACTCAAGCTATGTTCTTTGATGAGCCTGAGAAGTTTAAGAAATTCTGGGATACTAAGTATCCTGGAGGTACTGCTCCCTTTGGAACATACTACCTAGATAACTTCACTCCCCGTAGAGTTGTAGGGGAGGATGAAGTTGATAAAGAGGAAGAGAATCCCTGGATTCCTATTAAGGAGTGGGAAGAGAGTATGGAAGGGGAGGAACTTTGCACCTTAGAGAATACAAAGCTAGGGGATTGGTTTAAGTTGGAGCATGAGTATACAAAAGATCCCTATGCTCAGAGAGTTAGTATTGTGGGTACGCCTTATCTTGTGCATATTAAAGGGAATTACTGGGGACGTTGTACGAACGCAGAGTTCAAGCAATGGAAAGCAAAGAAACTCTCCTCTATCACCATTAAGGATAATAAAGTCCTTGAGTATGAGGTGGAGGATAACTGGAATCCAGAGAATCTTGTTGGTTGGGAGTTTCTTATACAGAGTGGAGAAGCTTTTGTTATTCTGGCAAACTCTGGAGGGAAGCTTACTTGGAATTACTTAGGTACTAATGCTTATAGAAAACCTTCAAAAGATATTCAAGCACGTTGCACTACATTAAAGAAATTCCTCACAGACTTTTGTAGCTCTATCACTCACGCTAGAAAAAGAAAGGAGAGCTGTTCCTGTCAGGATGATTATTGTATTTAATTCCTTCTAGAAAAGAAAGAGAGAAAAGAATGGGTATCACAGTCCCTGGACTTGGTAATGCAATCAAGGCAGAAGGTCCGATGGAAGCTGGTAAGTATGAGTTTGATATTTCTAACGTAGAGGTTAAGACTTCAGCTAAGGGTAACGAGTATCTTAATGTCACTATGCTGTGTAGTGATGAAGCTCATCCAGAATACGATGGTAAGGTTGTTTGGTGTACTGTTCCCTTTCATGTTCCCTCTATGGTAGCGAGATTCATCATGGCTACTGAAGTTGAAGTTGGGGAAGATGATTCCTTTGAGTATGCTGATGCTATGGGTGCTCATGTTAAGGCACTTATTACCGTCACCGAGTATAATGGTGCGCCAAAGAATGAAGTCAAGGCACTTCTTAAGGCTTAGTTTCTAACGGGAGGGGGAGTTGTGTACTAGAAAAACACATAGAGTTAATTGCTAGTTACATGACTCCCCTTTCTACTAGGAAGGAGAGAAAATGAGTAAGTTGCTCCTCGCGCATGAGAGTGAAGTTGAAGTACAGCAGCCAGAGCTAAAGGGGGATATTGATGCTATCATCAAGTCCTTTATGAAGGTAGGACTTCTTCAGCCACTTCTTATTGAGTATAATGAAGAAGGGAAGCTTAGGATTGTAGATGGAAAGAAGAGGTATGCTGCACTCTCTCACTTAGGAATCAAGTTCTACTTCGTGTATGATGTTAGTAAGCTTAGTAGCTCAGAGTATACCCTTGAACTAGAGAAGATCGCTAATAAGAAGCGCCACAATATGGTAAGCTGGCAAGAGAGAATGCTAGGCGTATATATGCTACACTATCTCTTTATCCAGTCCCTAGGGAAAGGGAAGCAAGGGAGTACTTCAGATGAAGGTTGGACTCAGAAGAAAGCTGCTGAGTTCTTTCAGATCTCTGAGGGAGCTATGCATGAGTTGATTTCTATTGGGAAGTTCCTCTTCGAGCATCCAGATAAGATGGATACTGTACTCTCTAAGACTGCCTTTGTGCAGAAGATTAAGAAGATGAAAGATATGGCGAAGAAGAGAAGGAATAGGAGGAAGTGGTGATGTGGAAACCCCTAGACATCCCTAAGTATCTAAGCGAAAGGAAAAGGATTATGAGGACGAGTGAGCTACATAAGGAGCTAGCTGAAATCCATGAGGAAATGGGAGGGATTCTCTCCTTTAAGGTCTCAGAAGAGGGTCATGAAGTTAGGTTAGCTTTTTATGATACTAAGACAAAGCATGTAAGGAATCTCCTCGGAAAAGGGAAGAGTAAGAGGGATGCTATGGAAGCTTTCCTAAGGAGTTAAGTATGCAACATAGAAAAGGAACCGGACCTATCTGGTTTATCTTTGACTCTCCAGAAGGACAGGAGGAAAGAGCACAGGAAGTAATGGTAGGTGGACATGCTAGGCTCTTTAAGAAATACTTAGAGCAAGCAGGGATTCCACTTCACTTGTGTTCTTTCTTTTGTCTAGGGAGTAAGAGGAATAGCACACAGGAGGAGCTAGTATCCTATCACACTAAGAAAATCTTCCCCCTTATAAGGATAGAACTTCCTAAGTGTATAGTTCCTATGGGGAAGATAGCTCTTTCTATGGTAGCTCCTTCTAGATATAGATTGGATAAGTGGAGAGGTAGTATTCTAACAATGGCTTGGGGAAGTAAGATTATTCCAACTTATCACCCCGCCTCTATTATGCGTAATCAAAAGCTAGAAGCTATCTTCCTGAATGACTTAGAGAAAGTAAAGAGAGAGTGGAATATTCCCTTTACTCAGAAGGAAAGGAAGCTAGTCCTAGCTCCCTCTTTCCAAGGAGTAATGCAGTATCTGGATAATATAGGGGATAAAATCTCCTTTGATCTAGAGACTACAAGAGCTAAGGAGGAAGGTTCCCATGTGCATATTACTACATTTGGTATCGCTACTAGCTCTACTTCTAGTATTTGTATTCCTTTTAGTAAGAAAGTAAGAGGGAAGTATCAGCACTTTTATAATGAGTGGGAGGAAGTTGAGATATGGAAGAAGCTTGGGAAGATAATGCAGGACGAGAAGATAAAGAAGATAGCTCAACACGGCCAGTTCGATTGCGGAGTACTCCTATACCTGTATCACTTAAAAGTACAGCCCTTATATCTAGACACAATGGCAGGTTTCCACGCACTGTATTCCGAGTTACCCAAGGATTTAGATACTCTTACATCATTGTACACTGACATAGGTTACTATGGGTATAAGAGTAAGGGAAGTCAAGAGGAGTTTTGGAGCTATAATTGCTATGACTGCTTAGCTACTTATGAGGCAGCAGAGAAGATAGAAGAGGAGATGAAGGAAGCTAATGTCTGGGAATACTATGAGAAGGTAACTCGTCCACTTATAGATTCTCTTATAGCTATAGAATGTAGGGGAGTTCCCATAGATAAGGAGGAGAGAGCAAGGCAAACTCTTGAGGCTGAAGCTGTAAAGCTAACAGAAGAGATACTCCTCTCTACAGAGGCTGGTGGTTTTGTTAACGCTAACCCAAGTAACTCCCTTAAGTATTTCCTATATGAGCATCTTAAGCTCCCTAAGAAGAGGAGTGGAAAGGGAGGATTAGCTACAGATGAAGAGACTCTTCTCTCCTTTATGAAGAGAACACCCTCTAATGCTTTAGCTCGAATACTTAAGATCAGGAAGTTAGGGAAGAAGCTAGGAACTTACCTTAGAGTCCCCTTACAAAAGGGTAGAATGCACACATCTTATGGTGTAGGAGCTACCATGAAGAAGGACTCTCTTACAAGTGCTCCTGTAACCGGAAGGCTTAGTAGCGGTAAGAACATCGTGATGAACTCTGGAACTAATCTCCAGAATCAACCTAGAGATAAGATCCGTAAGATCTTTATCCCGGAGGAAGGCTACACTTGGTTTAAGGTTGACTTAGCTCAAGCGGAAGCTAGAGTAACAGCATACCTAGCTAAAGAAGAAAGGATGATTAATGTCTTTGAAACCGGAGGAGATATCCATACGCTTAATGCAAGCTGGTTCTTTAATAAAGAACTCAAGGACGTCACCAAGGACGAAAGACAAGCTGCTAAAGGTAATGGAACTCACGGTTTTAACTATGGACTTACAGCCCGAGGACATTCCGCTAATACTGGAATGCCTCTTAACGAATCGACTAGACTTTATGATCTTTATTTTGAAAACTTTCCACGAATTCTTGGATGGCAGGGAGAAGTTGAAGAGAAACTTAGAAGCACTAGAACTCTTACAACTCCCTTTGGATATAGGAGACTCTTCCTTGGACGAGTAGACCATAACCTTGTGAAGAGTGGACTTTCTTTTATCCCTCAGCATACAGTAGCAACCATCATCAACATAGCTCTTATTCGCGCGGAGAATATCTTTACATCTCAAGCTTGGGATGGAGCTATGTTCTTACAGGTGCATGATGAGATTGATTTTCAACTAAGGGATGAGGAGGTGGAGAAATTCTTAGGGGAGAAAGTTCTAGATACTATCTTCAATATCCCTACTACTATAGAAGGAAAGACATTCGTGATTCCTTATGATGCTTCTTATGGGAAGAACTGGTATGAATTGGAGGATGTGAAATGAAACAATCCACAATCTACATCACAGCAGAGAAGTATGAGAATAGATATAGGTTCTCAGCTTGGAGGAATAAACCAGGTTGGAGTGAGGAGTTTGAAATCTGGCTTTGTCCTAAAGATAAGGGTGTTCTCTTGCTTAGCACACAAGGAGAGGATGCGCTTACTAAGGATCAAGTGAGGTGGCTCCTAGAGCAAAAGCCAGAGGAAGCTATTATAGAGTATGCACCGAGAGAACTTTCAGATAGTAATCCTCTAGAAATAGTAGAAGATATGCCTGACTACGTTGAGTTCTGTGAGACTTGTAAGTATTGGAAAAGCTTAGAGCTAAAGGAGAACCAAGTAGGAGCATGCCATAGGTTCCCATACACAGGTAGAGGTGGACGCAACACAGCAGCTAGTGACTTCTGTGGGGAATGGAAAGCGAGGAGTTAGTGGAACGCCAGCTAAATGACTGGATAAAAACCTACCTCCAACTCACTAAAGACCATGAAGCTTGTGCTATGTATCATAAGTGGGTAGCTATTTCCCTGATAGCAGCGACATTAGATAGAAATGTCCACGTGCATAGAGGGAATTTTAACACCTACCCAAATCAATACATTATCTTAGCTGGAAAGAGTGGACTTGATAGGAAGAGTTCTGCTATTAAGTTTGGCTTCCGCTTGTATAGAGAAGCCCTTCCTGCTCTTTATGTTGGTCCACCTAAGATAACAGCACAAGCTCTAGAGGATATCCTATCTGAGAGATTCGAGGAAGATCAGAAGGGATCAGCTTACTTTAATGCTGAGGAGCTAAAGGTTTTCCTTGGAGATATTAAGAACTTAGAGCTAGTTGCAGCCCTAACAGTTCTTAATGACCCAGAGCAGGAATTCCATGGTCAGACTAGAGGCGGAGGTAGGATAGATGTACCAATGAGTTACTTGAATATCCTAGGAGGAACTACACCCCAATGGCTTAAGCTAGCCACTAATCAATGTGCTGGAGAAGGTGGGTTCTTTGGGAGGATTCAGTTTATTATTCCGACTAGGGAATTGGAGCTAAGAAATAACCCATTCCCTGACCTAACGGAGGAATCTCCTGAGCTAAGAGCTAAACTCATCCACGATCTTAGAGCTATAAATAAGATCACGGGAATTTACCCTCTCTCAAGTACCCCCGCTGGAGAATACTATGGACCCTGGTATACGAAGAATAGAATCAATAGTTTCACAAAGACAGATGATGTTATTGGCTTTTACTCTAGGGTAGGGGAGTTAGCGATAAAGCTAGCTACTTGTATTGCTGCATCCAAGAGGCAGGAGCTAACGATAACTGTCTCAGATATGAAGGAAGCTATTGAGCTATGTGAGGAGTTAGAGAAAACTCTCCCGCATTTTATGCAAATCCTCCAGGGTACTATAGCAGGGGAGACTAATGAGAAAGTCTTACGTATTATCAAGGCAGCAGGTACTATAGAGCATAGTGCCCTTCTCAGGAAAATGAGTGGACAGATGCAAGCTTCTAAACTATGGGATGTGTTAGCTACTTTACAAGAAGCTGAGCTTATTATCCCAGATGAAGAGTTAAAGAATAATAAGTCAACTAGGATGAAGAGAATCTGGCATTATAATAAGGAGTCTTGGAGTAATGAGTAAAGAATATCCTAGTATTGAAGAATACTTACTTGCACTAGATAGACTTGAGGTAACTTGTTATAAAGAAATCAGATGTGATACAAAAGGCTTTGAATCTTTTGTACCCGTAATTCAAGAAGCTAGAAGAATGTTTATTAAACGTTTAGATGGGCTACAGAACCGTGATAAGGCGTGAACTACTAAGTAGAGAGAATAAAAATGAGTAAGAGAAAACAAGTCATCTACATCTATGGAACTTCCTACTGCGGGAGTAGTATAGCTAACCTCATGCTGAACTCACAAAGAATCATCAGAGGTCTTGGGGAAGCGCATATTCTCTATGAACCACATAAGGAGTATAACTGTCCGGTATGTAAGGAGGTTTGTAAAGTCTACGCTGAGTGGGATAGGAAGGAAAACTTCTATGACTTCTGCTTTAAGCATTATAAGTGTGAAATCCTAGTTGACTCCTCTAAGAATGTAAGGAAGCTACCCCTCTCTAGTGAGCATACTCTAAGGAACTTCGTTATCTCTAAGGAACCTCAAGCATTTGCTGTAGCTTGGCTCTGGGAGCAAAGAACTAGGAGACCTTATGATACTATAGAAAGTGCTATAGCTAGTTGGATAGAGAAACATAAGGGTATTATGGAACACCTCCAGAGGAAGCAGCACGTTTACTTCTTCCCTTATAAGCTACTCTCTCTAGACCCTGTATGGTTCACTTCCCATGTATGTAGAATTTGCGGTATCCCCTTTATGAAACCCCTCTTGGAGAAGTGGCAAGAGACTGATACACATATCATGGCTGGGAATAATGAAGTGAGATACCAAGTGGTAGCTCATAAGGAAGAGGAGAAGCTAGAGGAGTTAGGCTCTCACATGGAAGGGAAGTATGGCAGGATCTTTTATGATAAAAGATGGATGCAGCAGGATGCAGCTTTTTATACTGAGTGTCTTAGGGTTTTTGGACTTTATAAGAAAGACTTGAGATATCTCCTTCAACTCCTTGGACATGGTTCTTATGAGGATTGTGTTAAGAAGTTGGAGACTTGCTTGAAGGGAGTGGAGAAGTGAGCGATAAATTTACTAACTTTATCCCTACTTGTCCTAGGTGTAAAAGACCTATGCAAGTTAACATACCTAAAAAAGTTAACACCTATGAACCCCTTTGGGTATGTTGGTGTATTCCCAAAACAAAACGTAAAGAAACTAAGGAGTTAATTAATGAAGACTAACTATGAGAAGCTTATATCTACTCAAGTAAGTGCTGCTCTAGGTGCTGGAATTACGGTACTACTAGTTTTCTTAGGGAACATTGAAACAGATTTTTTACTCTTATTTTGTATTTCTTATTGGGGTACCTTAGCTTGTTCAATACCTAAGGAGGAGGAATAACATGACTGCCCCAATTGCCTGCGAATGTGCTACCTGCTTCGAGGAAGGTGATGAGTTAGACTACTTCTACTGCCAAGTCTGTGAACTCTACTATTGCGAAGAGCATATAGGTAGGAGTAGAGCGCATCCTTGTGGGAGGAGATACGGAGAAGAGGATACTCTTAGGGAGAAGTATGGTGAATAAGGAAAAAATCTACGGTTGGTGTACTGGACTTATGGACTATGAACTTATCTATAACAAGTTCAAAGCTACCTGGGAACTCTTCATTGCAGACTTAGAGGGGAAGGAGAAAGACTTCCAGGAGGTCTCAGAGATAATGGCTATCTATCTCTGGGATGCTACTAACTACACAGGGAAGAGGAAAAGATCTAGGAAAGATCCTTATGGGGAGAATGTGGAATGAAAGAAGAACCAAAGTATGCCCCTTGTGCTGGAGGATGTGGTGGACTTGGGCATCCCTTTTACTGTCTGAAGTGTTGGATAAAGGAAAGGG
>Ga0233437_1001501_pt1 | contig 42438 bp, 21 predicted proteins | sample SI_122_August201_FD_182714 | JGI IMG/M metagenome (GOLD analysis project Ga0233437, IMG submission 182714) | Seawater microbial communities from Saanich Inlet, British Columbia, Canada - SI_122_August2016_200_MG | ecosystem: Environmental > Aquatic > Marine > Inlet | place: Canada: British... | reverse complement strand
ATGGCAGTTACTATCAATACTTCAACTTATGACGCAGGAATTTATTTCATTCAAATTGAAACTGAAAAAGGAATTTCTACTCAAAAAATTATTATTGAATAATTGAGTCCACTCCGAAAAGTTGTAAAAATGAAATTAGCCACAGATTCACTGATCCCGAGTGCTCGGGATTAAATCTATGATAATCTGTGCAATCTGTGGCAATTTTTTTTTCAACAATTTCAAATAAATATTGCAGGTTTTTGATTTAAGAATTATTCAAATTTACTTAAGTTATTAGCATTTCTCATATCTTTCATATACTCAATTGTAATAATCCTGAGGGATGCCATCTCTTTCCCAATTCCCCTTAAACCCCAACCCAATAATAATCAAGTGGCAATGAAATTTTTTTATTAAAAATTGAGAAAAATATTTTTATCTCCAATTCATATTGAAATTTTTATTAATATTGAAAACACAAAATAAATAATTTATTTAATAATTAAAAAACATGAAAACATGAAAAAAATTTTAATTTTAACATTGCTAATGAGCTTCGGATTATTTTCCATGGCTCAAACAAAATTTCAGGTAAAAAACAACCTGAAAGAGGCTAAATCTCTTATGATTAAATCTTCTGATCAGGTATCGGATGATTATTCTTCTCATCCCTACCTAAAACCTGTGAATCATTCCAACAATGGAACTGATGATATCACTGTAATTGATATTGGTGAAGCCGGAAATGCCTGGGGCTTATGTAGTGGAGCGCGTACTTATATTTGGGTTGATAATGATATTAACAGTATTGCATTTTCCCATAGAATGCTTAATCCACCCGGAGGCCCGGGAACAGGATATATTGCCTATGATTTCTCTATTGATGGTGGTGAAACCTGGGAGGTTAATAATCAGGTATATGAAGCATTGACAGCTGACTTCAACGGGCGTTATCCTCAATGTGTAATTTATAATCCTGAAGGAAATACTGATCCTGCGTTGGCATTTTTCTCCTATTTCATTCCAGTTCTTGACGCAACAAACGGTGATACATGGGGTGGATATGCCTGGGGTGGAAATTTTTTAACAACAATTCCTCCTGTTCCAACACAGACAAATCTATCATCTCGTCCGGGTGATGGTATTTATCAAGCCGTACCTGATGCATTGCATATTACACCAAATGGAAATACTTTCGTTGTAGAACCATCTCTTATTGATGGTTTTTTTACCGGTTACACCGGAGAGCTGATTTTTACAAATGGTGTATTTAATGCGGGAATCAATGATTATGAATATACTCAGACTTTATTTGAAGCACCGATTACAAGTGATCCTGTGGATTGTACAGTCACCTCACAAAGAATTGCTTTTTCACCTGACGGACAAATCGGATACGTTGGATTATTAACTAATAACGGTGATAATACTGAAGAATCTTATGGATGTTACTATCCTGTTTTATATAAATCAACTAATGGTGGTGAAACATGGGATGATGAAGCAATTAATGTACAATTAGGTGGCCCTGACGGTTTGGAAGCTGTTCTAAATTATATGAGCGACGAAACACTTGAGCAAATTTATGAACCACCTATTCCACCTCGTGATGAAATTCCTTTTACAACTGCTTTTAATTTAGACCTTGTTGTGGATGCTTATGGAAATCCCCATATTATTACTGTTGTAGGTATAGGTAGCCAGGCATGGTCAATTTATACTTCTGCAACAGGCGAACCTTGTAATGGTTGGATTGCAATGCTTCATATTTATACTACTGATGATGAAACATGGATGTGTGATACTCTTACAACTCCTAATACTTTCAGAGGTGATTTTGGTGCTGATCTCAGTGAAGATACCAGGCCTCAAATTTCAATTACACCGGACGGTAAAAAACTTTTCTTCTCATGGATAGACACAGATCAACCTACTGTTGTTGATAATATTTATCCTGATATTTATTGTGTTGGTTATGATGTTGACCATGACGTTTATACTTCAGAAGATGGTAATTATAAACTCTGGAATGTAACAACTATGACAGCTGCCTGGATGAGTACATACATGGCTACACAGTCATATTATGTGTTTGATAACGACAATTCATGGGAAATTCCCTTTGTATATCAGGAGATGGATATTAATGATCCTCTTCAGCCGGTTCAATATAAATATATCAAAGATTTTGTTATTACAAGTGATGATTTTGAAATAGTATCAGACGAGCAAACTATTGATGTAGAACCGGGATTCCAATTTGTTTCAAGTCATATTAATCCTGATATTCCTGATATGATGGAAGTTGCCACAGAAATTATCAATGACGATCTTGTATATATAAGAAATTCAACAGGCGCTATGTTACGTAAAATTGGCCCTAACTGGATTAATGGTATTGGTGACTGGATTGGAACCGAAGGTTACCTTATCAAAACAAGTGCAGTAGGTGAATTTACTGTAACCGGTTCAATAACTCCCGCAAATACTCCAATTTCTATTATTGCAGGATTCCAATTTGTTAGTTATTTACCGGAAACAGAAATGGATGCTCTTGAAGCTTTTGCTACTATTATTGGTGACGATTTAGTGTATGTTAGAAATTCAGTTGGAGCTATGTTAAGAAAAATAGGTCCTAACTGGGTTAATGGTATTGGAGATTGTATCCCAACCGAAGGTTACCTTATTAAAATGGCTGCTGACGCTGAATTGGTTTATCCTACTGATGGTGCTCCTGCAAATGTTACTTCTGTTGAAAAAGGTGAAGGCCATTTCAACTTTGAAGGTGGAGATCCATCTGCTCCTCTTTGGACTATATATATTGGTGGCGCTGATTTATCTATTGTGGACTACGATCTTGAGGCTGGTGACGAAATTGCTATATTCGATGGCGAATTATTAGTTGGTGTTATCATTTTAGATCAGGTTTGTACTCCGGATAATCAATTTGAAAATTTCATAGTCGCTTTCACAGAATTAGTGAGCGGATCAGGATATGTTGCCGGTAATCCTTTCACTTTTGTAGCATGGGATCAAAGCGAAGACTTAGAATCAACTAGTTTTATTTATGAATTTACTGATCCTTACGGTGATGCTTATGTTGGTGATGTATTCCCTGAGGAGACAGCTGCCAGTCCTTACTCTATTGCAACATTTACCTTCACTCCTCCGGTAGGAATTGATGAAAACGCTATTAATGTAGCTATTTATCCTAATCCTGCAAATGATATTTTAAATATTAATTCTAATACTTTGGTTTCAAATGTTAAAGTAATGAATTATATCGGACAAACTATTGACAATATTAATGTTAATGGAATGAACGCTACAATTAATACTTCAACTTATAACGCAGGAATTTATTTCATTCAAATTGAAACTGAAGAAGGAATTTCTACTCAAAAAATTATTATTGAATAATTGGATTATTTAATAGCCTAAAATTTTATACAACAAAAACCTGTAAGAATTATTTTTATAACTCTTGCAGGTTTTTCATTTTAATCCGTTTTGGCGGACAAGAGGCGCTCAATGGAAATATTAGGGTAAGTCAATAATATTTTGCGAAATATCATTGCCACACCATACGGCTCACTACGTGAAAAGGCCCTGCTACCACACGATTGTATCGTGTGGTATAGAATTAAATAGATATAATAGGCCAAAGAAAAATATTATAATTGCTAAATGAGCCGAAATTATAAATTTCATAATCCTGAAGGAACATATTTAATACTGAAACGCATAAACTTTGTATTTGAGGAAAACATAAAATATTTTGTAATTCGTTAGTTATGTCGTAATTTTTTTACTTTTTCGTTCAGTGTCAGTTTATAAGTTTTGCAGTCGTAGAATGCTTAGATGTATTTATACTGAAACGCATACATACGCACTTGCTTCGCTTCGTAAACTTTGCAATAGTAGTAAACATAAAAGGCTTAATTTTGCGTTAGTTCGTTCGTAAATTTTTTGCATTTTCGATCCGTGTCAGTTTACAAGAAACGAATATAAAGATATAATAATTGATAGCTTACATTATTGCCAAAAAAAAAGGAATTTTAAAAGATGTTATTGTTGTTAAATAAAACCACACGATACAATCGTGCGGTAGCTGGACTGTTTTTAATAGTGCCCTTTAAGCGAATAGATGTTTAATTTGTCATCAGTAACAGTATAAACAAATCTATTATCTTTGTTTATTCTTCTCGACCATTTACCTGTAAGTTGATATTTCAGAGCTTCGGGTTTGCCAATGCCATCGAAAGGTGTTTCTATGGTAGCTTTAATAAGTTCAGATATTTTTTTTAGAACTTTTTTATTTCCTGTCTTTTTCCAGAAATTAAGATGTTTATCGGCTTCGGGTAATAATATTATTTCCATAAATCATCAATCTGGTCAAGTGTTATTTTTTTTCCTTTCCCGTTTTTGATATCTTCATCACCTTGTAAAATCGTATTTACAAAGTCATCATTGTAAGGTTTGCTTGTCTTTATTTCAAATTTTATCTTTAAAGCCATTAAAAATGCTTTTAAAGCTTCTAATTTTTCCTCATTTGGATGTGCTATTATTATATCGGAAGTATTCATAATATTATGTTTTATTTGCAAATATACGAAATTATAAATTTCATAATCCGGCGGAAGAAGGTTTATTTTATAAACCGGAGGATTATGTTTATAGTAGTGCAAGAGATTATAGTGGAGAAAAAGGAATTTTAAAAGATGTTATTGTTGGTAAATAAAACCACACGATACAATCGTGGGGTAGCGGGGAATGTTGTTTTTATCATAACAAATCGGTTAAATCTGCGTCTAAAAACCACTAAGATAAATAAATATGACGCTGATTATTATGATTGTTTATGATTTTATAATATAATTAACTTTTATCATAATAAATCGGTTAAATCTGCGTCTTAAAAAACAATCAATACTGCAATTTTCGCGAGTTCTGAAAACAAGATTTGTATTTATGCAATTATAAAATTTAACCTAAATTCGCAGAATTATTAATTTAATTTTTTTTAAATGAAAATTATTGAGGTAAATAATACGAAAACCGCCAAGCAATTTCTTGAAGCAGCAAGAATTATTTATAAAGATGATAATACCTGGATTTGTCCTTTAGACAAAACTATTAATAAAACCTTTGACCCCAAAGAAAATGAATTTTTCTCGCATGGGCAGGCAAGCAGATGGATTTTATTTGATGACAGCAATAAATTGATCGGTAGAGTTGCTGCTTTTATTAATGAAAAAAAAGCATATAATTTTGCCCAGCCAACCGGTGGGATGGGATTTTTTGAATGTATAAATGATAAAGATGCAGCATTTCTATTATTTGATACATGCAAAAAGTGGTTAAGCGAAAAAGGAATGGAAGCAATGGATGGCCCGATTAATTTCGGTGAAAACGATAACTTTTGGGGTTTATTGGTCGAAGGCTTCACATATCCAAGTCATGGAATGCAATATCATCATCCATTTTACAAAGCCTTGTTTGAAAATTATGATTTTTCGACTTTTTTCGTACAAGTTACAAATAACTTAGATGTTACAAAACCTTTTCCTGAGAGATTTTGGAAAATTGCCGATTGGATCAGAAAAAAACCCGGATATTCTTTTAAGCATTTTAGCTTTAAAAATTCCGAAAAATTTGTAAACGACCTTATTGAAATCTATGATAACGCCTGGCAATTTCATGAAAATTTCACTCCAATGTCAAAAAAAGACCTGCAAAACTCTCTTGCAGAAGCAAAACCTATTTTAGATGAGGAATTTATCTGGTTTGCCTATCATGATGAAACTCCAATAGCTTTTTTAGTAATGTTACCTGATGCTAACCAAATATTAAAATACCTCAATGGCAAAATGAACCTGATAAATAAATTAAAATTTGTTTGGTATAAAAAACAAAAAAAAATTACCAGGGCACGAATTACCGTTATGGGAGTAATACCAAAATTTCAAAAAGCCGGAATTGAGTCGGCGATTTTTTGGCACATGCAAAAAGTATTGGATAAAAAACCGCATTATACAGATGTTGAATTATCGTGGGTAGGTGATTTCAACCCTAAAATGCGAGCATTACATGAATCGGTTGGAGGTGTTTTTTCTAAACGACACATCACATACAGGAAATTATTTAATAAAAATGCCGAATTTCAATCATCAAAAGAAATCCCTGTTGACACAAAAGAAAGAAAGAAATAATTCTTTATAAACCTAAATTTAAGGTTGTAATAGAAATTATTTACCTGAAATAGAAAAAATATTTGATATTTCTGATGATATTGAAATTTTTATTAATATTGTAGCTTGAATTAAAAATGAATCACTTTTTTAAATAATTAACAAAAATTTTACAAACATGAAAAAAATTTTACTTTTCACATTGCTTATTTGCTTTGGGCTATTTTCGATGGCTCAAACTAAATTTCAGGTTAAAGACAACTTGAAAGCGACAAAATCTCTTTTGATCAAATCTTCTGATGAGGTATTGGATGGCCAAACTACAAATCCCTACCTAAAACCTGTGAATCATTCCAACAATGGGACTGATGAAATCACTGTAATTGAAATTGGTGCGGCTGCAAACGCTTATGGCTTGTATAATGGCGGACATACCTGTGTTTGGGTAGAAAATGACATTAACAGTGTTTCTTTTACCCATAGGATGGAAATTCCTCCGAATGGACCCGGATCAGGTTATATTGCTTATGATTTTTCAACTGATGGTGGTGCTACATGGTTGGTTAACAATCAGGTATATGAAGCGCCGACAGCTCTTTACAACGCACGTTATCCTCAAGGATTAATTTATAATCCTGAAGGAAACACAGATCCTTCTCAAGCATTTTTCAATTATTTCGTAGCTGTGCTTGACCAAACAAATGGTGATAGCTGGGGAGGATATGGATGGGGCGGAAATTTTCTGACCAATATTCCTCCTGAACCAACTCAAACAAATCAGGAATCTCGTCCGGGTGAAGGAATTTATCAAAATGTTCCGGATGCATTTCACATTACTCCTAACGGAAATACTTTTGTAGTAGAACCTGCACTTGTTGACGGATTTTTTGTTAATTATACCGGTGAATTGCTTTTTACAAATGGTGTATTTAACACAGAAACTAATGATTACGAATACACACAAGAGTTATTTGAAGCACCGATTGCTTCAGAGCCTATTGATTGTACTATTGCAAGTAGTAGAATTGCTTTTTCACCTGACGGACAAACCGGATACGTTGCATTATTAACTAATAATGGAGAAAACACTGAAGAATCTTATGGATGTTACTATCCTGTTTTATATAAATCAACCGATGGTGGTGAATCATGGGATGAAGAAGCAATTAATGTACAATTAGGTGGCCCTGACGGTTTAGAAGCTGTTCTAAATTATATGAGCGACGAAACACTTGCTCAAATTTACGAACCACCTATTCCTCCTCGTGATGAAATTCCTTTTACTACTGCTTTTGATTTAGACTTTGTTGTTGATGCTTATGGGAATCCTCATATCCTTACTACCGTTGGTATTGGTAGCCAGGAATGGTCAATTTACACTTCCGCAACTGGTGAACCTTGTAATGGTTGGATTGCAATGCTACATATTTATACTACTGATGATGAAACATGGATGTGTGATACTCTTTATACTCCTAATACTTTTAGAGGTGAATTTGGTGCTGATCCTATCAGTGAAGATAACAGGCCTCAAATTTCAATTACACCGGACGGTAAAAAACTTTTCTTCTCATGGATAGACACAGATCAACCTACTGTTGTTGATAATATCTATCCTGATATTTATTGTGTTGGTTATGATGTAGATCATAATGTTTATACCGAAGAAGATGGTAATTATAAGCTTTGGAACGTAACAACTATGACAGCTGCCTGGATGAGTGCATATATGGCAACACAATCATATTATGTATTCGACAATGGTAATAGCTGGGAAATGCCTTTTGTTTATCAGGAAATGGATATAAATGATCCTGCTCAACCGGTTCAATATTGGTATATCAAAGATTTTGTTATTACAAGTGAATTTTTTCCAATCCCATCAAATAATCAAACTATTAATGTAGAACCTGGATTCCAATTTGTTTCAAGTCATATTGCTCCCGAAGTTGCTGATATGATGGAAGTTGCTGCTGAAATCATAAATGATGATCTTATATATATAAGAAATTCAACAGGTGCTATGTTACGTAAAATTGGCCCTAACTGGGTTAATGGTATTGGCGACTGGATTGGTACGGAAGGTTACCTTATTAAAACCTCAGGTACAGGGCAATTTACTGTTACCGGCGCAATAATTCCAGCAAATACTCCTATTTCAATTTTCGCCGGATTCCAATTTGTTAGTTATTTACCGGAAACAGAAATGGATGCTCTTGAAGCTTTTGCAAGCATTATTGGTGACGATTTAGTTTATGTTAGAAATTCAAGCGGAGCTATGTTACGAAAAATTGGTCCTAACTGGGTTAATGGTATTGGAAATTGTATCCCAGCCGAAGGTTATCTAATTAAAATGGCTGCTGACGCTGAATTGATTTATCCTGCCGGAGCAAAATCAAGCGGATTGTCTAAAGTAAAACCTTCTCATTTAATTTTCGAAGGTGGTAATGCCTCTGAAGCTGTTTATACAATTTATGTTGACGGTTTAGAAATTGGTGATGAAGTAGCGGCTTATAAAGGAAATGTTGTTTTAGGTTCAATGACTGTAATTTCAAACAATGTTTATGACAATGATCTTCCTATATTCAGCGAGTTGACCAACGGACAAGGATATATAGCAGGCGAACCCATTTCATTGAAAGTTTGGTCTAATGACAATGTTGTTATAGCGGAGTTTGAAATGGAATCAGTTTACAACTCTTATGTATCAACTGTTTATCCAAACAATGACGGTGAATATAGTGTTGTTAACTTAACGAAAGGTGCAACGCTTACAGAAGAATTGGTTGTTTATCCAAACCCTGCAAATGATATTTTAAATATTAATTCTAATACTTTGGTTTCAAATGTTAAAGTAATGAATTATCTCGGACAAACTATTGATAATATCAATGTTACCGGTATGGCAGTTACTATCAATACTTCAACTTATGACGCAGGAATTTATTTCATTCAAATTGAAACTGAAAAAGGAATTTCTACTCAAAAAATTATTATTGAATAATAAAAATATTTTAAAATCTATTAAATTCTAACAATGAAGACCTGTAAGTTTTATATGCATTTATAAAACTTGCAGGTTTTTTGAAATAAAAACAGAACAATTTTTTAAACATCATTTATTAATTAAAACAAAAGTTATTATGAAGAAAAAATTATTAATGGGGATAACACTATTATTAATAGCGTTAATTGGGTATTCGCAAGGGCAAATACCAAAAGAATTGCTGAAAAGATCAGCAACTACGGAATATACACAATTCAACGGCAATGAGATTATTAATGCCGGGACAAGTGTAGTTCCTTCAAAAGAGGTTATGGTGGACCCAACAGAAACTGTCATCGGTAATTCATATTATGACCTATGGTCAAACACTATGGTTGCAAACAGATTCTACAGGTATGAGGATGGTACTATGGCAGCAGTTTGGATTAGAGGTATTGAAGAATCTCCTAACTTTCCTGACCGCGGAACCGGCTATAATTACTTTGACGGCTCTGCATGGGGACCAATCCCAACAGAAAGAATTGAAGACACACGCTGTGGATGGCCTTCGTATGCACCCTGGGGTGAAACCGGTGAAATTAATGTGGCTCACAATGGAGCAACAGGACTTGAAATTTGTACAAGAGAAGTCAAAGGTACAGGTGAATGGGTACAGGAAAATTATTTAGGACCTGCAGGTCTTGAAAATGATCCTACATGGCCAAGAATTGCTACTACAGGTGAAAACAATGAAGTTATTCACATGTTCTACAACTCATATGTTGCATGGCAAGGACAAACTACAGCCTTACTTTATTCACGTTCAATGGATGGCGGTGAAACATGGGATCCACGAGATGTGATCCTTGATGGAATGGGAGAAGATTATTATACTGAAATTGGTGCAGATGATTATGTATTAGCTGCAAATGGTAACACTGTTACATTACTTGTTGGAGGTGCATGGAACGATATGTTTATTATGAAATCAGAAGATAATGGTGAAACATGGGAAAAAACTATGGTTTGGGAACATCCTTATCCAAGATTTGACTGGAATACAACAATAACAGACACTTTCTTTTGTACTGATAACTCAGGACAGATTGCCATTGATGCAAGCGGTAAAGCTCATGTTACTTTTGGTATTATGAGAGTTGGACACTTCGAAGTAGGTACTACTTATTCTTACTGGCCATATTGTGATGGTATTGGATATTGGAATGAAGATATGGATGAATTTTCTAATGATCTTCATGCTTTAGCACCACCTGAATGGGGATATCCAAACACAGAAATGGAAGTAGATTATAATTTAATAGGATGGTCACAAGATGTAGATGGTGATGGTGTTGTTACTTTTTCTGATGACTTAATGTCTTACCGCGAACTTGGAGTTTCTACAATGCCTACAATTACTGTTGATGATGCAGGTTATGTTTTCGTTCTTTTTGCTTCAACAACCGAAACTTATGTTTATATGACTTATAATTATAAACATGTTTGGGCAAGAGGACGTACTCCGGAAGGAGTATGGGGAGAATTCCATGACCTTACTGCAAGTATTTTCCATTTAGTTGATGAATGTATATATCCACAATTATCAAGCAATACTGATGCTAATCTTCATTATTTCTATCAATTTGATCAAATTCCTGGCTTAGCCTTAGACGACGATCATGCGTATGTTGATAATACTGAGGTTTATGGAACAATAGCAAAAAGTGAAATTGTTGATTATAATCCTTTTGATACTCAAACTATTGATGTAGAACCGGGATTCCAATTTGTTTCAACTCATGTTGCACCTGCAGTTCCGGATATGATGGAAGTTGCCACAGAAATTATCAATGACGATCTTGTATATATAAGAAATTCAACAGGCGCTATGTTACGTAAAATTGGCCCTAACTGGGTTAATGGTATCGGCGACTGGATTGGAGCTGAAGGTTACCTTATCAAAACCAATGCAAGCGGTGAATTTACTGTTATGGGTACATCGATCAATGCAAGTACTCCTATTCCACTTATTGCCGGATTCCAATTTGTAAGTTATTTACCTGAAGCAGAAGTGGATGCTCTTGAAGCTTTTGCAACTATTGTTGGTGATGATTTAGTTTATGTTAGAAATTCAGTTGGTGCTATGCTACGAAAAATTGGCCCTAACTGGGTTAATGGTATTGGAAACTGTATGCCAACCGAAGGTTACCTTATTAAAATGGCTGCTGACGCTGAATTGATTTATCCAAGCGATGGTGCTCCTGCAAATGTTACTTCTGTTGAAAAAGGTGAAGGCCATTTCAACTTTGAAGGTGGAGACCCATCTGCTCCTCTTTGGACTATATATATTGGTGGTGCTGATTTAACTATTTTGGACTACGATCTTGAAGCCGGTGACGAAATTGCTGTATTTGATGGCGAATTATTAGTAGGTGTTATCATTTTACATCAGGTTTGTACTGTTGATAATCAATTTGAAAACTTCATTGTCGCATTCACAGAATTAGTAAGCGGATCAGGATATGTTGCCGGTAATCCTTTCACTTTTGTAGCATGGGATCAAAGCGAAGACTTAGAATCAACTGGTTTTGGTTATGAATTTACTGATCCTTACGGTGATGCTTATGTTGGTGATGTATTCCCTGAGGAAACAGCTGCCAGTCCATACTCTATTGCAACATTTACATTCGAAGCGGTAGGAATTGATGAAAACGCTATTAATGTAGCTATTTATCCAAATCCTGTAACAGATATTTTGAATATCAATTCTAATTCTAAGGTTTCAAATGTTAAAGTAATGAATAATATCGGACAAACCATTGATAATATCGATGTTAACGGTATGGAAGTTACTATCAATACTTCAACTTATGGCTCAGGAATTTATTTCATTCAAATAGAAACTGAAAAAGGAATTTCTACTCAAAAAATTATTATTGAATAATAATTTCAATTAAATAAAAAAAAGCTGTCTAATTTGAGACAGCTTTTTTTTTGCACTTTTTTTCAATTTTTTTTGTAATTCTAATATTGAAAATTTCTTTATTTAATCTGAGGATCTAAAGCATTCTTTTCTTTATTAATAATATTGAACCTTTTTCCTTATGCTGCGAAGCACAATATATCTCAAATCTCAAATCACTACCTTTTATTCATTTTAATGTCAATCCCTGAATTATTATCAAATTTACTAAGCCTGTATTTGAAAGTAATCATTACATATCTTCCAATGGTATTCGATTGTCGTTCGAGTAAATAGTTCATTTCACTGATTCTCTCTATCCCTGTATTTTTATCAAGCAAATCAAATACTTCAAGCGTAATAACTCCTCGTTTGTTTTTCAGGAAGTAGCGTGTGATTTCTGCTTTCAGCAATGGGATACTTATTGCTTTATCAAACGAACTTGCATCATACCTGTTTATGTCGGCAGTTAGCGAAAAATACCAGTTCTCGTTAGGGGTATATACAACATCAGTAAATCCTAAAAGATTGTAATAAGTTTTGTTCAACGAACTTTGAATTGAGTATTTTGCATCTGAAATCCGGAAAGTTCCTCCAACGCTCACATCCCATTTTTCCTTTTTCCGGTTATCGAAACTTAATGTTAAAGAGTGACTAAAATTTGTATTAATATTTTGGTTGCCATTGACCAGATTTATTCCCTGATTCCAATCTTCATTAATATTTGCATTAATGTTCAATCCCAATTTACGAACAGGTGTTGAAAAATCAATATTTGCACCCATCCTATAATCATCCGATACATTTATCAGGCTAAGCATTTGTGTAAGATTTGGCATAATGGTTCGTGACCAGTTGATCTTATCAACAGTATAATTTGCATTCAAACTTGCAAAAATTGAAGTAAAACTGAACTGGTCAAAAAATATCCAGTTTAATCGCAAGTTATGGCTGTATTCCGGCTTCAACTGCCTGTTTCCTTTATACAATTGTAAAGGATTAATGTTGTTTACAACAGGCAGGAGTTGATTGGCTGTTGGTGAATTAACAGATGATTCAAAGTAAACCCCAAATTGCCGACCGGTGCTATATTCATAATGCCACGAAAATCGGGGAGTAAAGTATATTTTATTAGTTTTTACCTTACTTCCTTCATTTAATGAATTACTTAGCCGGGAGTTTTCAATCCCCGCCGTAATACTCAACTGGCTTTTTTTTGTATTTCTTTTAATTGAAAAACCTCCATGCACCCAATAATCCTGTCTTGAAAAATAGGGACTCAGGGAATCTACCAAATGTTCATCACCCGGAGGAATTCCGTGTAGGCGGTCGAGTGATTCATCAACAGTACCCACACTAATTGCAGGGACGAGATACCACAAACGTCCTATTTTTCTGGTTAAAGAAGTAGAAGCAGTATATCGGATTAATTTGTTTTTATCCTTTTGAAAACCCTGATAAATAAGACTGTCAATAGGCTTAAAAAAACGGGTCATGTTATCCCAATATTTATTAGAATTATTATGTTTAATAGAGAAATCTCCTCTGACTTTAAACAATTTCCAATTTCTTTTCCATTTTTTAAGATATGAAGCTGAAACATTTGCCGAAGAACTATTGGCATCATCGTTTGTAATACTATTCAGATTATTCATCAATAAATCATTTTCAAAACTTTCGGAGAATAAAATCCCCTTAGCTTTACCTTTTGTAAAATTAGCTCCACCATTAATAGTCAAATTTTGAGTAGAGTCAATTCTATTCCTCCAGCCAAAATTTACGCGGTGTGCACGGTTATTCGTGTTTTTTTCAAGGTCTTCTTTTTGAATAAAAGAACCTGTTTCGAAAAAATTATTAATGAAAGTATTTTCTTCTAATTTTTTATCAGCTCCGTTTCCAAGATAACTGATGTTAAAACGATTATTTTTTCGGGCTTCGTAAGTGAAGTTTGCTCCCCCTGCACCGGATGTTACAAGGCCGTTAATCCCTTGTCCGAAATCAATCGGAAGATCACTATCATTTCCAATTCTGATTTGTCCGCCACCACCACTAAGAAGGCTTTGTAAACCTCCATTAAAATCAAGGTAATCGCGAAAGGAGAAACCATATTTATTGACATTATTCAACATACCTAAAGCAGCAAATTGATGTTTTCGTGTAAATCGGTAAACTTTTGCTCCGGCCTGATATTTTTCGTTGCTTCCTATTCCAGCCGAAATGTCACCAAATATAGCACTTTTTTTTCCGTCTTTTAATACCATATTGATGGTTTTAGCGTAAGTTCCGTCATCAATCCCTGTCAATTCACTTTCTTCGGATTTTTTATTATAAACCTGTACTTTTTCAATTGCGTCTGCCGGTAAATTTTTTGTTGCAACCTGCGGATCACTACCGAAAAACTCTTTACCGTCAACCAATACCTGTTGCACATTTTCACCCTGAGCCTTAATATTTCCTGCCCGATCAACCTGAACTCCCGGGAGTTTTTTCAATAATTCTTCGGCAACGGCATCAGGCTTCACTTTAAAAGCTCCGGCACTGTATTCAACTGTGTCTTTTTTTATTAATATTGGAATACGCTCGGCACTGACTTGTACTTCTGAAAGGTTAACAAGAACAGGTTTCATAATTAAAGCACCAAGGTTATTCCCCTCTGTAAGAGTCAGTTTCAAATTCCTGAAAAGAGATTGATAACCCATATAGGCGGTTTGTAGAATATAATTTCCGGATTGGATATATTTTATTTCAAAGTGACCCTCTGCATTTGTAATTCCGTAATATGCCATTGTTGAATCGTCCGGATTAAGCAAAACAGCTGTTGCATAAACCAGGGGATTGCTTTCTTCATCAAACAGATCACCCTTGAGAGTAGTTTGCTGAGCAATTGCTGCTGTGCTGAAAAAAAGCAGGCATATAAAAACTAAATTTTTCATGTGTTAATATATTTGTAAGAGTTCATGGTTTGAAATTGGAAATTGGAAATTAGAAATTCAGGAGAGTCCAAATTTCGAATTTCGAATTTCCAATTTCATTTTATAATCATTCCCTTTAGCGTTGGATTTTCATAATTACTGTTTTTCCACCACTGTTTTCACCTCCCATTTCTTTATTTTTTTCTTCAACAATTGATAGAAATTTTTCTTTACTTACTTTTTTTCCTTTTTTAGGTTTTTGCAATTTCTTTTCATCAATTTCTTTCAAATCAATTGATTTTGCCATTATGCTATGATCACCATTGTTTGATTCAACTACTAATATTAATCCGGGAAGATTTCCAAACTCCCCCGGACCTGCCGGAATTTGAATTGCCGGAGTAAACCAAACACTAACCTTGCTATCACCATCCTGCTTTGTGGCCTCCTGACAAGGATAATCTAAAATCATTTTCTGATTTCCTGTTATTTTCCATTCATCTTTAGGTGAATCTGATTCAATCAGGAAGACACGTGTCATAAACTCTTTTTGTTCAATAATTTTTTCGTTTTTAAAGTCCCGAAATACAATATCATCAGGTTGGCTGATCATGATCTTTACTCCACCACCCTCTGATTCATCTTCAATTACTGCATCATCACCTTGCTCAAAATTTTCATAAAGTGAAACATTTTCATTGAAATAGAGAATTTTTTGTGAACGATTTTCTTTAGGAAGCATTTCCTGCATTACTGCCGACATATTGTCTAATTGGATATCGAATTTTATAACTTCCTCATAAGTTACAATACCCTGGTTTTTTACTTGGTTTTCATTTGATTGTGAAAAAGCAATAAATATTATTGCCAAACTCATAATTGTTAAAACTGTCTTTTTCATTGTCTATAAATTTTAATTAATATTTTTCGTCAAAGATAGATGTAGAGATGTTTGCCTAAGGTTAATGCATTGCCAATTAAGGTTAATTAAGGTTAATTTGGTTATAGTTGAGAATGTTTAGCTTATTTTTGTCAACACATAATTAATAATGAAAAAGCAAAAGAAAATATCCACAATCCGGCTGATGATGATAATCAGTCAGTTATTACTTTCGGTTTTTATGGGATATTGGCTTTATACTCAGTTCACCGATCACAAAAAACTATTAAGCGAGGAATTAGAAAGGGGTTTTAGAAAATCTGAGGAGCAAGTGATTGATTCAATGCTGGCAATTAATCTGATCGATCCTATTCTAAATGATACCGGTAATTTCTCTATGTTTATGATTGATCACGGAATAATGGATACAAGTAATATTCCGGCAAATATTAAATTTGAACATGATTCACCCACACAAATATTTATGCAGTTTTCTGGGGATACAAATGAATTTTCGGATGATTCAAAGCTTTCAAAAAAAATTAGAAAATTCGATGTTTCACTTTTTGACAGTATATCTGATTCGACAAGTATAACTATTCAGGCTCAGCAAGATTCGAGTAATTCCTTATTGTTGCAGAGTGTTAAGTTGTTCATAAATTCCGTTGGGAAATTCACAGCAGATGAAGGAATCATGTCTTCTTATTATTGTTCAAATATTGATACTTCATTATTGAAAAAGCTATTCAATGGTTTTCTTGAAAATATTAATTGGAGATTTTCGGTTAAATGGATGTCATTAAATGATCCGAAAACAGATCACAAGTTGCTATCAGGGATTTTAATTTATAGTAATTTATTTGAAGATTCTTATGGTGTAAGTATAAATCAATATAATATTTATCTTATCAAATCAATTAGCCCTCAGATTGTATTTGCTTTTCTTTTACTATTGATTACAGCTATTGCTTTTCGAATGGCATATGTTAGCCTTAAAAATCAAAGAAAACTGATAGTAATTAAAAATGATTTCATTTCAAACATTTCACATGAGCTAAAAACTCCGGTTTCAACTGTTAAAGTTGCCCTCGAAGCATTATTGGATTTTGATATGAAAAAAGATCCTAAACTGACAAAAGAATATCTTGAAATGGCGCATAGCGAAATGAACAGGCTCGACTTGCTGGTAAATCAGGTTTTAAACAATTCGGTTTTAGAAGATGGAAATAAATTTATTTTTCCTGAAAATATCAATCTTATAACTTTGGTTAATGAAGTGCTTCATTCCATGAAATCCCGTTTCGATCAGCAAGAAGCTGAAATATATTTTCAATTGAATGATGATACATTTTTTGTCGATGCCGATAAATTACATGTGCATGGCGTTTTAGTTAATCTGATTGATAATAGTTTAAAATACACTTGCAAAAAGCCAAAGATTTCAATTGATCTTACTCAAAACGAAAAAGAAACAATACTAACAATTAGTGATAATGGGATTGGTATTCCCGATGAATATCTTAACAAAGTATTTGATAAGTTTTTCAGGGTTCCAACCGGAGACAAACATAATGTAAAAGGGTACGGGCTTGGATTAAATTATGCCGCTCTGGTTATGAAACATCATGGTGGAAAGATTTCTGTTGAAAATCTTGATGAAGGTGGCTGTAGATTTACACTTAATTTTGGGTAATGGATTAATGATAAAATGATAGAATGTTGAGCGAAATCCCGCAGATTACGCAGATTTTCGCTAATTTTTTTTCTGCGATTATCTGCGTAATCTGCGGGGAACAAATTTTAAACTCATGAAAAAGAAAATATTATACATAGAAGACGAGCCATTTTTAGGAAAAATTGTTAAAGAAACCCTGGAAAGCCAGGATTTTGAGGTTTTATTAAAAAATGATGGAGCCCTGGTAATGAATGTTTTCAAGTCTTTTATTCCTGATATTTGCATTCTTGATGTTATGCTCCCGAACGTAGATGGCTTTACTTTAGGGCTTCATATTCGCAGCCAATACCCTAAACTTCCAATTATTTTTGTTACTGCTAAAATTGAAACTGACGACTTAATTAAGGGTTTTGAAAGCGGAGGCACCGATTATATAAAAAAACCTTTCAGTATGAAAGAATTAATTGCTCGTATTAATAATCAAATGAATATTTTACAAGCAAACCGGCAAGTTAATAATGTAAAAAATATAAAAATAGAACTTGGGCAATTTGTATTCTTACAGGATAAATACGAGTTGATAATAAATAATAAAATCAAAAAACTTTCACTTCGGGAATCACAGGTTTTGACGATTTTGGCAGCACATAGAAATCAAACTGTTGCCAGAAAAACTTTGCTGATGAGTGTTTGGGGTGATGATTCATTTTTTAATTCCCGTACTCTCGATGTATATATTCGTAAACTCAGATCTTATTTATCAGAGGATCCGCATATCGAAATTATTACTTTAAAAGGTGAGGGTTATCACTTTATTGTACCTTAAATCGCAAAAACAATTGAAATTTTATAGGCAAAATTCATTGCCGCATTATCGAAAGAATATGGCCCGTATCGGTAGAAAACTCCTGCTCCAATTGAATATAATTTCATATCCAAAATATCATTTAATAAAATCCCGGATTCGTAATATCCTTTTTCAAGAGTGTTGATTTGTGTATAATAATGGTTTTCTTTGTTGTTCAATGAGCCAATTGCAAAATTAGTTGCAAGCACAATATCCGGTTGAAAAAACTTTGATTGAAATAGAAGTTTCCCAAAATTATGAGAATAATAAACCGAAAGAAATTTGTTTGAAAGAAACTCATTCATGCGCATTGTAGCAAAACTATTGGGAGCATAAATTGTAAAACTGCGATAGCTTCCCTGTCCGTTGTATAAATTACAATAAGGAATATTTCCATCGATATATCCGGCTTGCAATTGCAAAGTGCTCTTTCCGACATATTTGTAATAAACAGATTTACTTAGCTTAAAATCAAATCTATTATATGAAAAATCGCCGGTAAGAAAATCATTAAACCCCTTTGTGTATTGAAACCAGAAAATTGGATAATCGGTTCCGAGAGAGACTTTAATGTTTTCTTTCTTGATGAATTTTTCTTTATAAGCAAATTTAAAACCGCTTGATAATTCGGTGAAATTAAACTCGTTTTGCTGAACTTTTGCATTCCCGATATTTCGCACAAACAAATAATCTTTATAAGCAAATTTTACCTCATCTGTCAACGAAACATTGAACTTAAAATATTGTAAGGCTCTAAAGCTTATCGCTGATTTCCATCCCTGAGTAATATTCATCCGTTCGATCAATAATTCCCTGAAACTCTCATTACTTAAAAAACTTTTCTTTTCGTCCGCAAAATAAATTCCACCGCTTTCTGTCAGATCGTAAAAGGTTGAAAAATTAAATTTCAGTTCCAATTTCGGATCAATTGAAACATCAAAATCTCCTCCGTATTTTGCTGTTTTATCTTTAAATCCGTAACCCCAATATCCTCCTACGGAAAACCGGTCGGAGATTTTTCGATTAGTTCGTAAACCCAAACCGAGATATAAACCTTCGTAGGAATTATACTTTATAAATTTATCAATATCGAAATTCACGAATCCAAAGGGAATTTGCCCTGAAAATAAAACCTCAAAAGTTTTTGCAATCCTGTCGAATTTATGTTCATTTCCCAGGCTGTCGATAAATTGGTATGTGTTTTTATCCTTTTGACTAAGGCTGTCGTTGCGATATTCTTTCAATAATTCCTCACTTAATTGTCTTGTGTTTTTTTCAATTTCAATTTCAATATTATTGAATTCCGTCTTTATAATATCGGGATTTAAGACAATATCTTTAAGATAACTTTTTCCGATTCCTGCCATTTCGTAGGACTTTTTGCCGTCGCTGACCTGAACCTGATTTAAAATCAGGTCTGTATTTAATTGAACAGGAAACCATTGTTTGCCATCAATCAATTCATACATTTGCTGAATTTTAATACTAAGTCCTTTTTCAGATTTGGAAGGCTCAGCTATAACATTTTGGATTGCCCATTTATTTGAATTAATTGAAAGTACACCTTTCATTCCATCGAAATTTGTGTTCTTTTTCGGCCTGAATGAAATTATAAAAACAGTATCATTATTTGAAGTGTAGGTTGTGTCTTCGAGAAGGAAAAAATATTTTTTTGTACTTCCCTTACTTATCGGATTTATATAATATTTGTCGGCAATGTGAATTATTTCCTCATAAAAAGAACTTGATTGAATTTGTGAAAGCAGGAAAAGAAAAAGCGGATCCTTGAATCCCGAAATTCGTGAGGCAATAACTTTTTCATGGTTTTTATCAGGAAATAAAAATTTTCGTTCCGATACTGTTTCCATTATAAAAATATCTTTCGAGTCAAAAAAGTTCCTCATTATTAATTCTGAAGAATCTAAGTCCGAAGCTTTTAATTTTCGCAATGAGTCGATATTTGCCGTAAATATCATTTTATCGTAAGATGTATAAGAAAATGATTTAATCATCTCCGGATTATTGACATCCCTGTTTTTTATTACATTATTTATGATGCGATGAGCAGGATTTTCGCCTGGAAAAACCTCAAAAAGCGGCAATTGACTTTCGGTTTTTTTTAGCGGAATAATTAATTTTTTTTGATCATCAATATTAAAAATTTTTCCTTCGTATCCGACATAAGTTAACCGGATATAATCAACCGGAACCGAAGATTTTATTTCAAATTTCCCGTCAATATCGGTGCAGGTTCCATAATTGCTTTCATTTATAATAATATTAACAAAGGCAAGAGCTTCTTTTGTTTCCGAATCAATCACTTTTCCGGAAACAGAATAATTTTGTGCCTGAACCAAAATATTGATAAAAAGAAATAAAAACAGAAAAAATCTTTGTAGAATTATTGGATATTTCATGTTTTTAAAAAAATACTTAACACTTTTCCTTTGTGTAACTTTGTGAAATTACTTTGTGCAACTTTGTGGTTAATAACATCTTGCACTATATACCACAAAGTAACTCAAAGGTTGGCACAAAGTTACACAAAGTTTTTAATAAGAAACAGAACACATATTGAACGGATAATCATAGATGAAGAACAATTTTTTAATCGAAAATCAAAACGACTAAATAAAAATTCTAAACCGCAAAATATTTTTCAAGCTCTTTCAGAGTGTCTTTATTTGTATGAATATCATGAGCAACATCACCTTCGTGTAACACAACAATACGTTCACAAACTTCGGTAACATGATTAAGATCGTGGCTTGAAATTAAAAGGGTTACATTTTTTTCTTTTTGTAATTTTTTCAATAGGTTTTTTAACCGAATTTGTGTTGTCGGATCGAGGCTGTTGAAAGGTTCATCTAGAACTAAAATTTCCGGATTTGTCATCAAAGCTGCTGCAATCCCGACTTTTTTCTGGTTCCCGCTCGAAAGTTCCCGAATATATTTCTTCTTATCAATAATTTCATTATTAAAGAACTCGACAAAATTGTTTAAAAACTCATCAATATCGCCTTTCGACAGACCGTTAATATCGCCAATGAATTGAAAATATTCTTCAGGTGTCAAAAAGTCGATCAGAAAGGATTCATCAAGATAAGAACCTGTGAAAGATTTCCATGTTTCGTCTTTTGAAACATCTTCGCCATTCGACAAAATATTTCCACTGTTCGCTCTGATCAGGTCAAGGATCAAACGGAAAAAAGTAGTCTTTCCGGCTCCGTTATTTCCTACCAAACCAAAACTTTCGCCTTTATTAATTTTAAGTTCGGGGATATTTAATACTGTAACTCCGTTATATATTTTTGATAAATTATTTACTTGAATCATTTTTTTTTGTGTTTAAATTTTGTAATTATCTTTCCCTGAATCCTTCAGCCATCAAATATTTTCTTTTAAAAAACTGCTTAACAATTAAATTGAGAAGGCTTTTTTGAAATAATAAACCTACTAATCCGGTTAAACCGACAAGTAAAATTCCGGTGTAGGGAATACCGGTCAGCCCAAAAGGGAGATAGATAAAAATCGGTAATAAGAATGCGGGTAACATTGCAAGCCAGTTTGAAGCACCTATTCCCTGATAATTAAAAGCCGCTCCTTTTGCAAGATCCATTCGTTTTTTATTATAAGTGGCGGTATATAAGAGTACAAATGATAAACAGCCAATGCAATAAAGCCAGGCTGCAAAGTTTATTATAAGGATTTTTAAGCCGAAAAAGACGTAAGGAATTGTAACAATAAAACAAAATGTACTGATTATGATCGCAATCTTAAGTTTAATTCTCAGGTATTCTTTAATGTTAATATTGTTTGCCAGAATTGCATCGAAATAATTACTTTCATAAGAAAACGCATAGTTTGTGTAATTTAACATCAATCCACCGGAAATAAATACCCCGATAAAAATTAAAAAACCAAAACCATCTGAATAAATTTCTTGCGGATAAAAGAAAAAACCATAAAGGAGAAAAAGCGGCAGCATGTAAATTATTGTTCTGGTTCGTTTATGCCTCCACCATAATTTTAATTCAAGAGAGACGAGGGTTCCGGTTTTCCCCAAAGTTTTAAGGTATTTAATATTACTGATTGAATCAACCTTTTTGTCTTTTCTGATTTTTATTTCATCGGGATAAAGATGTGATTTTAAAAAGAAATAATTAAGACTATAAACAAAGATCAACAAAAATGCAGGAACGAATATCAGTAATGGATAATTCAATAATTCTCCAAAAATCAATGTTGAAAATGCCGAAAACGAAATTAGATTTAAATAATCGAAAAGTACAAGGAATGCAAGCACGAGGCCAAAAATTCCAACGACTTTTGGATTTGCAACCAATTGTTTTTTCAGGTAAACAATCAGGAAATTATTCGTGAGGGCGATCAGGAAAACTGATATTATCCAAATCCATACAACTGAAGTTGAGTAGAATTCAGTAAATTGAAAAAATGCCATTGGGATAACAAAGATCAAAGGCAGGAAATTGAAAAAACTCAATAATGATTTCGAAAGAACGTAATTAATCAGGCTTGATCTTTTAACGGGCAAGTGTAAATATGGCTGCACCGACATTATGGGTACTTTTTGCATAAAATACCTCATCACAAGATCGAATGTGAAATAGTAAAGTAAAAAGCCGTTGAATTTTTTCACAGGGTCTTCATCCGGAAATATTTCCTGAAACTTATCGGCAAGAACAATCCCTCCTATAAGGACTTCCAGAATAATCAACAGCAAGAAAAAGCCCAAAATTATGTTAAGTATTAAGTTCTTTTGCCAAACTGTCGAACGAAACATTTCTCTAAATTGATGGCGAATAAACCATTTAATCATAAAATTGTATTTTAAAATTTAAAAATTCCAATTAGCAAATATTGTGCAAATTTAATTAATACGCATTAATTCAGGAAATTATTTTTTTTCAGTCAACATTAAAGATTAATAACTGTATTAAAACGAACAGCTTTGTACGGAAGTGGACAGGGGGATGGAAATGGAAGTTTTTGTGAAAATTGATATTGTTTTCATAATGGATTGTTTTCAATAACTGTTGAGGGTATTAGGAAAATATTGGGAGTATTTATTTTCTCCCAAACACTTAAATATTTACAATATTTTCTAAACCCTCAAATCCGCACTTCTAAGAAATTCATTTGATGTTTTATAAAATTTGTCGGTATCCTGTATTAGTTTTAAAGTATTAAATATCTCATCCCCTTCAACAAACATCCGTTTGAAATATACCCAATACTCTTTCATTTTATTTAAAACATGTTTATCGGCGGTTTTTGTTTTTATTAGTTCTTCAAAAAGTCTGTCAGTAAAATTTGAAAAAATCTCAAGTTTTTCTTCTTTTGAAAAAATTTCCTTTTGGAGAATTTCATTGGGCAAAAATAAATTTGAAAGCAATCCTCGCCCCAGCATCCAATCGTTTATTGTTGGGAATTGAATTCTCATATTATTATAAAAATCATAATCAATAATATCGCCACTGAAAATTATTTTATGTTCGGTGATTTCAACACAAGCCGTAAAAGCTTCAAGATCAAGTCCGCCTTCGTACAATTGTATCCCGATTCGCGGATGAATATTTAGAAATTCAAGAGGAAAATTATTTAACACCGGTAATACATTAAACAATTCTTTATTATTCAAATAACCCAATCTGGTTTTTATCGAAAGTTTATTAGGAATTTTTGGAAGGACTTCATTTAAAGTTTTTTCAATAAGTTCGGGATAAGAAAGCATTCCAGACCCGCGCTTTTTTCGGGCAATTGAAGGAACCGGACAGCCAAGATTCCAGTTCAAAGATTCATAACCTAAATTGTATAAATCGTTTGCCATTACAATAAATTGTTCGGGTAAATAGCCGAGTATTTGAGGAATTACTTTCATACCTGAATTATTTTCAGGCAAAACATCTTTCAAATGTGTTCGTTTCACCCGTTTTCCATCCACCAGCGAAACAAAAGGACTGACAGCCACATCAATGCCATCAAAAAATCTATTGTAAACATTTCTGAAAATATAATCGGTATATCCTTGTAAAGGTGCAAGATAAAGCATTCGATGTAAATTTTATTTTGCAAAGATAAACTTCTAAGTCGATTGATTATTGTTGATTGTCTATTGATTATTGCCCAACTATCTGTAAAAAAATGCAAAACAAGAAATAATAAACTTCAATAAATAAAGTTTTTTAATATAATTTTAATCAAGTTTTTATGGAAATAGTAAATAAATATTTCACAGGACTTTCCGATAAAAAATGTATTCAATTAGGGAAGCTTCAGGAACTTTATTCGGAATGGAATTCTAAAATCAATGTTATTTCACGGAAAGATATTGATCATCTTTACGAAAGGCATGTTTTACATTCACTTAGCATTGCAAAAATTATCGGATTTAAAGATGGAACGAATATTTTGGACATAGGAACAGGCGGAGGTTTTCCCGGAATACCGCTTGCAATTATGTTTCCTTCGGTTGAATTTTTATTAGTTGATTCGGTTGGGAAAAAAATTAAAGTTGTTAATGAAATCAAAAATGCTTTGGGATTATCAAATGTTAAAGCCGTGCAGAAACGTGCAGAAAATGTTAACGAAAGCTTTGATTTTGTTATAAGCAGGGCCGTGACAAATTTGCCTGATTTTATAAAAATGGCCGCTTATAAATATTCAAAAAAAGGTTTTAACGAAATTCCCAATGGAATTATTTATTTAAAAGGAGGCGATTTTGAAGACGAATTAAAAAATTTACGTAAAAAACATAAAGTTTATAATATTGAAGATTTTTTTGATGAAGAATTCTTTCAAACAAAAAAAATTGTACACATTTTTTAACAAGTTTGGTTTATAAAACATTGAAAATAAAACCAAAGATCATTGTGTTGGAAATTGTTTAGAAATTAATTTTTACCTCAAAAGTATTTTCCTTATTTTAGCCCGTTTTAAAAATAGAATTTTTGAACGAATTTACTTTTTATATTAACACTTAAATAAATTTCCAACCAGAAAACTTTTGATTTTTGAAAACTAAATAATTTTAAATTTAATTTATATTATGGAAGCAATAAAAAGAACACTTAGAGATTCGGCTGCATTAAGATGGCTGGTCTTGATTTTAATCAGTGGAATAACTTTTGGTACTTACTGGTTTCAGGATTTCTTCTCAGGTATCAAGCCTTTGATGATTACCGAAATGGGTATTACAAGTAGTCAATTTGGGACACTTATCCAGTGGACAACATGGGCAAACGTATTCGGTATGATAATCATAGGAGGTATAATTCTAGATAAATGGGGGATTAGGCTCACAGGTATAATATTCGGATTACTTGCAGTAGGCGGAGCAGCTTTAACCGCTTTTGGTGCTGCCGGAACTTTTTCATCAGACACTGATAGCCAGTTGTGGACAATGATGATAGGAAGATTATTATTTGGCTCAGGGCTTGAAATAATGTGTGTTATTGCAATGCGAACTATCGTAAAATGGTTTAAAGGATATGAACTTGCTTTGGCAATGGCGATTAATATGGGATTTGGCCGATTGGGTTCTACCTTAGGGCAGGCATTATCAATTGATATTGGTGCCGGTACAATATCGCCGGCAGTAAATTTTGCTGCAACTTTAATAGGCGTTGGATTTCTTATGTTTCTGATTTATATGATGTTTGATGTTAGGCTTGACAGGCAAAGAAAAGGACAGGTAATTGATGGTGAAGATGAAGCATTTAAGTTTTCAGATCTCATAAAACTTATCACGAACAGATCATTTCTTTTTATTGCATTACTCTGCGTAACTTTCTATTCAGCAGTATTTCCATTTATGCAATATGCACCGGATCTTTTAATAAATAAATTTGGTTTTACATATAATTTACCTCCAAATGGCGATATAATTCTGTTTGGAAGTAAAGTATTAGGAAATCTATCCATTTATCTCGGGCTGTTTATTTTTGCTCTTGCCATTACACTTGTTCCTTCAAATATTAAAAGCAAAAACGGAAAAATCGGGTCAGTGATCATCATCTTAATAATATTTGTGTTTTTTATTTATTCGCTTTCCGATACTTTATCACTTTGGTTAAAAAACGGGCCCAAAACTGCAAGTTTAATTCCTCTCGGATCAATTTTATTTACTCCGATTTTTGGTAAAATTGTTGATACAAAAGGACGTGCAGCATCATTAATGATCATGGGAGCTTTATTATTAATATTCGCTCACCTTACATTATCAATATTTGACAATTTAATTCTTGGATATTTTGGATTATTAGCACTTGGAATTGCATTTTCGCTTGTTCCTGCTGCGATGTGGCCCTCGGTTGCAAAAATTGTTGCAGAAAACAGATTGGGTACAGCTTATGCAGTGATGTTCACGATACAAAACTGGGGATTAAATGCTTTCTTCAAAGGTATCGGTTGGGTATTAGACAAATCTAATCCTGCGGTAGTTGCCGAAATTGAAAAGGCAAGATTAAGCCTCGAAGCTCAGGGACTAAGCAAGCTTGAAATTAGTAACAAACTGCAGGAAATGCAACAAGTTACTCATGAAATCCAGGCTTTCGATTACACAACTCCTATTTTAATGCTAGTGGGATTGGGTGTTGTAGCCATATTTTTAGCATTCCTGCTTAAAAAAGCAGATAAAAAACAAGGCTATGGACTTGAGATGCCTTCAGGTGCAAAATCACCTCAACAACTTGAAGCCGAAAACGAAGCAAATGCTATGTAAGCAATTGTTTTAATAAAATATGAAACCTGCATTGGAAAATCCTTTGCAGGTTTTTTTTTGCATTTTTAAGAGCATCTTATACGTATTAAATTCAGTTATTTTTTGATGAAGATGAATTAGCGAATTAAGAAAAAGAGTAGATTTTAGGTTTCAAATCCCCAAAGGGGTTGGAAACCCTATCATTTTTTTATCCAAGGATATGATGTTGTTATCCCTTTTTACTTAATCAAACATTTAAATCACCTGAATAATTACAGAATAAATATAAGGATACAGAGGAGTGGATCTGGATGTTGGAACAAAATTGGATATCCTGATCAAGGGAAAGGAGTGTCAGGACTGGATACTGGATACGGAAAATGATTAAAGGCGGAGTTCCGGTTTGCCTAATGCACTAAGCCGTTGGTTCATCTAAAAAAATCAACCTTACACAGGCACCACCTTCTTCAAGGTTTTCAACTTCAATTTCACCTCCATGCGCTTCCATGATGTGTTTGGTGGCTTTCAGGCTCAAACCTATATTATCATCATAATGCTGTTCTCCGAGGCCGAAAGGTTTAAATAACTTATCCAAGGCTTCCTGAGTGAATCCTCTGCCTTTATCACTTACTTCTATGATTTTTTTATTACCATCAGCATATATTTTCAGCCTGATAAATGAATTTTCTTCAGAATATTTTATGGCATTGTCGATAATGCTGTTAACAGCTCGCTCTATCATTACTTTTTCTGCATCTATCTTAAGATCCGGGTCCACAATATCTTTGAAAATGCTTATTACTTTCTCTTTGGCGGCTTCTTTATACTTTTCAATACATTGTTTTGCCAGTTCAACCATATCAATGGTTTCTATTGACAACTTGTATTCAGCCTGTAACTGCGTTATGATCAATGCAGTTGTTGAGAATTTTTCAAGCCTGTCAACAGAAAGTTTAAGCATATCAACAAATTCACCAAGTTCTTTATCCTCGCTAAGAGAATCTCTCAGAAAATAGGATGCACCTACTATTCCATTTAACGGCGTTCTTAATTCATGACTTATCATCATCAGGAAGCTGTTTTTTGCAGTATCAAGCCCCTGCAATTCTTTGTTAGCTTTATCAAGATTGCTCAGTGCTTCCTGCAACTGTGCCGTTCTTTCCTGAACTTTTTCCTCAAGAATTATATTCATGTTCTTCAATATTTCTCTTTGAGATTTCAACTCAAGCTGGGTTTTCACCCTTTCCATTAGTTCTCGTGCATCAAAAGGTTTGGTAATATAATCCTGCCCCCCAACTTCAAAGCCTTTCACAATATCATCTTTTTCTGTTTTAGCAGTAAGAAAGATTACGGGGATGTTTTTTGTTTTCTCGTTTGCCCGAAGTTTTTCACACACTTCATACCCATCCATTTCAGGCATCATGATATCTAAAAGAATTAAATCAGGAGGATCACCCTCAAAAGCGGTTTCGAGCGCATCTTCGCCATTGATGGCGATTTTTGTGTCAAAATCTTCGAGCAACTCAACCAGAATATCAATATTCCCAGGTGTGTCATCCACAATAAGGATCGTGTTTTCATAAAAATTCTTCATAACTTATAAATTAATGTTTTTCAATTTTATTTAGGATTATTATGGCATTTTTAAAATCATATTTGTTTATTTTATTAACCATCGCATCAAACTCTTCACCTGACAAACCAGCTTCCTCCAGTTCCTTTATCAACGTTTTAGCTTTGGGGCTTTTATTTTCTAAAAGTACTATTAGTTTCGGAATAATTTCCTTAATAAGTTCAACATTCAATTTCTGACTTTCCTTTTTTACACCAAAATCAATATTAGCTGAAATATTCCCAAATAGCTTTTTTAGTTCTATTTCTAATTTGTTTAATCTCTCTTCAATTTTTACAGAATCTTTCTCGTGAATACTGGCCTCAACTAACTTACTTTGCTCTTGCAATGTTTCTGCTCCTATATTCCCACTCAAACCTTTCAGTGTATGTATTAACCTTTGTGCAGTTTCATAATCATCCTTATTAAGTGTCGTTTTAATCTCTATTATGAAATTCTGATTATAAGAATGAAACTTCTCAAGTACACTCAAATACAGCGTCTTTTTATTGTTCATTCTGGCCAAAGCACTTTCAATATTCAATCCCGGAATATCAGGAATTTCAACTTCGTCCGCTGAAGCCTTACCGGAGGAGGATTCTCTTCCCTTGTCCCTTTCCTGCCTACCGGCAGGCATGGCAACTTTTATCTTTCCGTCCGGCTTTATCCACTCCACCATCGCCCCAAACATTTCATCCATTTCTATGGGCTTGGGGATCATGTCATTCATGCCTTTTTTTATACATTTCTCTTTAATTCCGACCATGGCATCAGCAGTTATTGCAATGATTGGGAGATCCTTATATTGGGAGAGTTTTCTAATCTCCTCTGTGGCAGTATAGCCATCCATGATTGGCATTTGAAGATCCATAAATACCAAGCTATACTTTGATGGTACGCCTGATGTTTTAACCTTATCCACTGCCTCCTGCCCATTATTAGCAATTTCAACAGCAAAACCGGCATCTTCAAGCAGTTCGGTGGCTACCTGTTGGTTGATTTCATTGTCTTCGATTAGTAATATATATGATCCGATAATTTGATTAAGCGCTTCCTGATGCTTGGAGCCTTTTTGTGGCCTCATTTTAGCAGTCCTCAGATCATTTCCGAAGCTCTCCATGATCAAATCAAACAGGCTGGAATAGGAATAAGGCTTAACTAAATATCCATTCACACCAATATTCATTGCCCGATCGGCTAATTCAGGTTGTCCGGAACTGGAAACCATAATGATTTTAAGATTCTCATAGCCTTTGTCATTTTTTATTTTCTGTATGGTTTCGAAACCATCCATTTCAGGCATAGCATTATCAATGATCAGCAGGTCGTATTTTGATTTGTGTAGTGCTGTTATCACTTCTTTTCCTGAAGACACAGTCGTTACTTTGAACTTGAAATAATCCAGGGACTCTTTACAAATCAGCAATGCTGTTTCATTATCATCACAAACAAGCACATTGATATCGGCCAGCTCGGCAGGTGATTTGTATTCGACAGTATGGTGCCAGTGCTGAACCCCAAACACCCCATTGAAATAGAAGGTGCTTCCTTTTCCGTATTCACTTTCAAGCCAGGTTTCCCCTCCCATCATCTCAACCATTTTTTTACTTATGGACAGTCCCAGTCCTGTCCCGCCATATTTTCTTGTTGTGGTGTTATCGGCCTGACTGAATTCCTGAAATATTCTGTTCTTTTGTTCATCAGTAAGCCCTATTCCTGAGTCCTTGACAGAAAATTGTAGTTTGATCTCCTTATCAGAAATTTTTTCGACCACATCAATGCGAATAATTATTTCACCTGTAGCTGTGAATTTTATGGCATTGCTACAATAATTTGTAATGATTTGGCCTATTCGCAGAGGATCACCCACTAGACTATACGGGACATCCGGGCTGATGTAAAACGAAAATTCCAATCCTTTTTCCTGTGCTTTTTGTGAGTTCAGGCTATTCACTGTTTCAAAAACTGTTTCCAGGTTAAATTTAATGTTTTCGATGTTCAGTTTACCGGCTTCTATTTTAGAGAAATCAAGAATATCGTTAATAATACCCAACAGAGAAAAAGCAGACCGATCTACTTTCTCTAAATAACCCTTTTGCTTTGTGTCGAGATCTGTTTTTAAGGCAAGGTTGGTTAATCCAATGATGGCATTCATCGGAGTTCTTATCTCATGGCTTACTGTTGCCAGAAATTGGCTTTTTGCAATACTGGCAGCTTCAGCTGTCTGCTTTGCTTGTTTTAACTCTTCTGCATTTCTTTTACGCCAGAAGACTCGTCCGATTTGATCACTTACACTCTTCATGGTCTTTATCCACTGTTCATTCAGATCCATTTCAGTTAACGTAAAAAACTCACAAACCGCTACCAATTCATCTTTGATCATTATAGGAAAACCAAATGCTCCTTTGATGCCGAGAACTTCCGCCAGTTCTTTACGAAAAAAGCTTTTATCTGTTTGAACATTATTAATCCAGGTCGGTTGTTTTGATTCCCATATTCTTCCCGGCAAACCTTCCCCTTTTTTGAAGCGTATTTTTTCAGTTGTGTTTCTAAATATGCTAAATACTTTTTCATCACCAAGATGCCAGATTCTTGTTGGTGTTAACTCTTCTTCACCTTCCAATGAAGGTATATACACATGTGCGATAGGCCATTGGGTTGTACCGCATATGGAATCAAGACACTTTTCCAGGGCTATATCAAAAGTTTCCGATTCAGATACGATCTCAGTCACTTTGTTGAGCAATTCAGCCTCTTGTTTAGCTTTTTTAAGTTCAACTTCCATTTTCCTGCGCTCGGTAATATCTTCTTTTATGCCAACAAAATGGGTTATTTTACCGTTGTTATCTGTTAAAGGTGAGATAGATGCAGATTCCCAATAAATTTCTCCATTTTTTTTCCTGTTACAGAATTCACCATACCAGATGTCTCCTGATAAGATTGTATCCCAAAGATTCTTAAAATATTCCTTTGGTTGAATTCCAGCATTCAATATTCTTGGATTCTGTCCAATTGTTTCATCAGAAGTATAACCAGTAACTTCGCAATATCTGGGATTAACATATTCAATTGCACCTTCAATATCGGTAATAACAACGCTTACAGGACTTTGGGTAATCGCCTTGGAAAGTTTTCTTAATTCAGTCTCCGTTTTTTTACGATCTGTAATATCCTCTTTAACCGCAATAAACTTTACTATGTTTCCTTCAGCATCCTTAATTGGAGAAATTGAGGTGTTCTCCCAGAAGACCTCGCCATTTTTCCTTTTGTTAAAAAATTCACCTGTCCAAATATTCCCTTCTAAGATGGCACTCCACATGTCAATATAAAATTCTTTTGGCTGCTTTCCGGCACTTAAAATCCGGGGATTTTGTCCTATCGCCTCTTCGGCAGGATATCCGCTTATCAGTTCAAATTGAGGATTCACATACTCAATTAGGCCTTCTTTATTCGTTATAACCACGCTTGCCGGACTTTGTTTAACTGCTTCAGACAATTCGCGTAATTCCTGTTCAGCTGTCTTTTGCTCTGTGATATCGCGAATAAAACCGGTGAATAATCTTACACCATCCAGGTTAAACTCACTGACGTTAATATCTATAGGGAAGGTTTGGCCATTCTTGCGTTGTCCCACCGCTTCGGCTCTTCTGTTGATGAAAGAGCCACCCGCACCGTTTCGATAGCGTTTCAGGTAACCGTCATGCTCGCTCCGTGTAGGTTCTGGCATAAGCATTTTGACATTCCGACCCAATACTTCTGATTCAGAAAAGTCGAAAATCTTTTCAGCTGCAGGACTAAAACTCTGAATGATCCCTTGATCATTCATAACGATGATGCCATCTGCGGCGGTATTTATTATGGAACGGATACGTTGTTCATTGCTCTGATTTTTTTGTTCGATGCGTCGTACACGTGATATAATAACAATGATAACTGTACTCATTGCCCCACCGATAAGCCCAATAAGAATTAACATATACAGGTGACTCTTATCATACCTGTCCTGGCTATCAGTCAAAAACTCGGCCGCCTTGTTTCTGGCAAAATCAATCAGTTCTTGTATGTTCTGATTAAGTAGTCTCACATGATCCGCCCCCTTTCCTTTGGTAATAGCCGCAGCATCTTTCTGTTTTCCTTCTCGTTGCAAAGAAATCACTTCATCACGAATGACTTTCCATGCAACAAAAGCATTGTATGCTTTATCTACGATGGCCGTTTTTCCGAGAAACCGCTCCCTGATCAAGTTAAATTCCTGATAAACTTCTTGTTCATGTCCATCCACCCTGGTGATGGCAAATTCCAACTGCTGCGTATTCTCAGCCAACGCTACATCTTTCATAGAGCGATGCATCGCAATGATAGCAGTGTTAGCTCGCAATACAGCATTACTGACAGCCAATGGATGGCGGTACATCTTGCCGGTAAGGTCAGCTATTTTCTTAGTTTCTCGCGATGAGACAAAAGCGAATATCCCGATCAGAACACCAATTACCATTCCACCAGCAATTAGCAGCGGCACAACCGATTTTGATTTACTCTTCTGTTGAAAGGTCTCTCGCTCGCTTTCCACTCGCTGAATCATTCCAGACTCCATCGTCCTGTCCATGTCGTTATTTGCTACTGCTGATCGCAATGCGGACAACTTAAACTGTTTTCTGAACCAGAAAAGAGAAAATGAAATCAAAATAATAATGCCTATCATTAGCACCACTGCCCACGTCATCAGCCTGGACTGTTGAGCATACTTTACTTCCAATTCATTATGAGTACGGGATTCCACCATTTGGGTAAAATCATCCAATGGCAGCATGATTTCGGCTTTGATACGATGGTAAGATTGGCCATGCAGTAGGTTTATGGCTAATTCTCGATCCGGATCACCGAGCCGGTTCAGTTTTCCATCTTCATCCAGGAAGCGCCCTTCTGTTGCTGCCATAGCCCGTATTTCCAACTCGGCCAGCATATTGGATTTAGCTTCAGCTTCCACCAATTTACTCAGTTCTGTCTCGCTGTAACCTGCTTGTACCATAAGAGTTCTCAGTGCAATTGGTGAGGTGGTTTTAACTTTCTCAAGTTTATTATTCCCCGGGATGACATAGTCCCAGAAGATACCGCTATAGTCCTCCGGACGTGCCGATACGCCGTTACGAATATCTAATATCTGTTGGAAGTACTCCTTGTAAAGAGTTTCACCGGTTACACAGTAAGTGCGTACCATGCGAGTCAGGTCATCTGAACTCTGCCGCAGTTCATCAGCCAGTTTGTAGGATAGGTATTTATGTTGTATCCCTTCCTCGATGTTTTTGTCAACATCTCTTATCTTCTCAATGATAAGAACCATGCCGAGTGACATTAAAAGCAGAATGACGATAACAAAAATTGGTTTATGCATTTTCATAAAATTCTCCTTTGGTGTAAAACTGTTGAATAAGTGATATATTGCTGTGCATCTTTATATTTATTTACATTGGAAATTTATCGAGTAGTTGTAAGGCTCCCTTAAAATCATATTTACTCACAGCACTCTTCAATACATCAAATTCTTTGTTATGCAATCCTGCTTCTTCAAGTTCCTTAATAATCATTCGTGTTTTAGGATTTTTCTTAATAAGGGCTTCTTCGAGCTGTGGGAGTAGTTGTTTGATCTTTTTCTGATTAACTGCAATGGTTTTGGATTTCCCTTCAGTATCTAATGCGCCACCAATGGTTTTTAGTAAGTCTTTTAGCTTGGTATCCAGTTGATGTAATTCTGAACTGAATTTTTCGGTTTCTTTATTCAGAATCAATTCCTCAATTTCTTTGATGTATTCATAAAGTGCATCCGCACCAATATTTCCTGCAAGGCCTTTCATGGTGTGTATCAGTCGCTCGACAGTTTCAAAATCCTTTTCTTCGAGTTTTTGCCTGATCTCTACACAAACATTTTGGTTATTGTTGTAAAACTTTTCAAGGACACTCAAATACAAGGTCTTTTTGTTATTCAATCTGCCTAAGGCACTTTTAATATTTAATCCCGGGATATCCGGAATATCTGGCTCTTTGCTTTTCTCAATTTGCTGTTTGGGAATTGCTTTAGGCTTTTCAATAGGTTTTATCCATTGAATCATCACCCCATACACTTCATCCATATCAACAGGTTTGGTAACCATATCATTCATGCCAAGTTCAAGTACTTTCTCCTTTACTCCAGTCATGGCATCGGCAGTCATTGCAACTATGGGTACATCATTATACTGAGAAAGTTTTCTAATTTCTTGTGTTGCAGTATAACCATCCATTATGGGCATTTGAATATCCATAAACACCAATCCATACTTTGAGGGATTTCCTGAATTTTTCATTTTATCTAAGGCTTCCTGCCCGTTATTGGCAATCTCAACAATGAATCCTGCATCTTCCAGTAGCTCTGATGCTACCTGCTGGTTAATTTCATTATCTTCAGCTAACAGGATCGTTGAACCGGCTATTTTCTGAAGTTCACTTTCATGCTTCTTGCCTTTTTCAATTCGCGTTCTGGATGTCCTAATATCTTTTCCAAAGATATCCATGATTGCATCAAACATAGTTGAGTAAGAAAACGGTTTGCTTATAAAATGACTGACTTCCAATGCTGCTGCTTTTCGAACTACTTCTTCATTTCCAAAGGCGCTAACCATTAGAACAGGAACAGATGCAGCAGCTTTATTTTTTTTAATCATCTTGACGGTTTCAAGTCCATCCAATTCAGGCATCAACCAGTCTATAATTAATAAATCATATTTGTTGTTTTGAAGCTCTTTAATGATTTCATTCCCTGAATCTACAGTCTTGATAGAAAATCCGAAGGTTTCAATAGTTTCGGTAAGAATTGTTCTGGCTGTTTCATTATCATCACAAGCCAGTACTTTTAACTTTTTAAGGTCATCAGGTGTTTTAAATTCTTCATGCTTATTTTGCTCTTGTACCTCAAATATGCCACTAAAATAAAAAGTGCTCCCTTTTCCTGGCTCACTTTCCAGCCATGTGGTTCCACCCATCATTTCTGCCAGGCGCTTAGAAATGGCAAGTCCAAGGCCGGTTCCTCCAAATTTTCGGGTTGTTGAACTATCTGCCTGGCTAAATTCCTGAAACATCTTGCTTTGTTGTTTTTTCGTTAAGCCTATACCGGTATCTTTTACTGAAAAATTCACCTTAAGCTTATTATCACCTAACCGTTCTCCAAGTTCTACACCTACAACGACATCTCCCTTCTCGGTAAATTTTATGGCATTGCTACAATAATTAGTAAGGATTTGACCAATACGCAAAGGGTCACCAATCAAGTAGAATGGAACATCTTTAGAGATGTGTAAACTAAACTCCAATCCTTTTTCTTGTGCTTTACCTGCATTTAGATTTGCTAGATTTTCAAAAACTTGCTCAAGGTCAAATGATGTATTCTCAATATTTAATTTCCCCGCTTCAATCTTTGAAAAATCAAGAATGTCATTAATGATGCCGAGTAATGATTGTGCTGATCGCTCCACTTTTAGGAGATAATCGCTTTGTTTGTGACTCAAATCAGTTTTTAATGCCAATTGTGTTAACCCAATAACTGCATTCATAGGAGTGCGGATCTCATGGGACATGGTTGCCAGAAAACTACTTTTAGCCAGTGTAGCTGCTTCTGCTACTTCTTTTGCTTCATTCAATTCTTCCTCGTGTTTTTTACGCTCTGTAATATCACTGATGAATGCAACTATGTAATTCGCCCCTTCAAATTCGAAATATGAAGTGGAAATGTCAGCTGGGATGAAGACATCATCTTTCGTGCAAAGTAGCGATTCAAAGGATATTTTTTTACCCGTTTTTAATTTATCTAAAAATGCAGGCCATTCATCCGGATGAAAATTGAAATCAAAAAACCAAAACTTACGTCCGATAATTTCATCCCTTTCAAAACCCAATGAATGATAGGCATTTATATTCGCATCTAAAATAACACCTGTATCGGGATCTACAAAACATATACTGTCTTTGGCATTATCAATACCATACTGAATTAGCTTTAATCGTTTACCTAGCTCTATTCTTTCAGTGATATCGGAAAAAGTAATTACAGAACCTATTAATTCCTCCCCTCTCCTGATTGAGGTTGCAGAATATTCGACAGGAAATGAACGTCCTTCCTTTGTCCATAATACTTCATTATCAACACGACTTGATTTACCTTCTGTAAACGCATGATACATTGGGCATTCAGATACGATATATTCATCACCATTTTCGTGGTGATGATGAAATAATGGGTGTGCTTGCTTACCTATTAACTCTTCTGAAGAAAATCCTAATAATTTTTCAACAGCAGGATTTACAAAAATTATCTTGCCTTCATTATCTGTACCAAAGATGCCATCACTTGCAGACTCCAATAATAAACGGGTTCGCTCTTCAGAAACCTCCAGATCAGCTAATGCTTTCTCCGTAACTTTCTTTTGACGCTCTGTATCATACATAATACTTAGGGCAGCTTTTCGGGCCTTTCCCATTTCTATATTCGATTTCGCTAATTCCTCCTGTACTTGTTTTTGTTTTAGAGCTGCTTGTTTTGATTCAGAAATATCATGACAGCTAATTATGAAAGCAGATTTTTTATGACGCTTAATTAAACTTACAGCAACTCTTAGATCCAATGCTGAACCATCTTTATTAATACCTGGAAATTCACGACCAAGTCTAAATTCTTCTATTAATTTTTTATCCCGGGATTTTTTTAAATCCCGGATAAACGAATTACGAGGTGATTCAGGTAAAAATGTGTTGATGTTTTTACCTTTAACTTCTTTAAAGTTGTATCCAAATAGTGTTGAGGCAGCACCATTAAACGAAATGATATTGCCCTTGCTATTAGTTGTGATAATGGCATCTGCAGCACTATCGAATACTTCCCGTAAATAATTTTCACTTTTTATTACTGCTTCCGTTGCTTTCTTTTGGTTTCTAATAACAGCTAGATAAGATGCCATAATCAGGATAATTAAAATACCCAATAATACTGTTATAGTATTACTTGCTTCCCGGTAAAGTTTTAATGCTTCATATTCATCAATCTCACTCGCAAAACCAATACCTAATTTATGATCCCAAATCCATTTCCCTAAAACCTTTACTCCACGATAATCATTATAAGCTATTACACTTTCACCGCTGTTCCCATTTATAGCACTTTGTGCCATAAGTGTTAATTCCTGATCAGTAGTTTTATTATCAGACTGATAGCCATCCAGTAAATTACCACCGGGATCCGTTAACTTAATATGTAAGATACTTGGATTGCCATCCTTCAATAAACCAATTTTATTTAGTGTTGTGTCGAATCTGCTTTCTGTTATTAATATTGCCTTTTCATTAAAGAGATATGTTTCTCCTGACAAACCAATCTTGGCTGATTGGGCCATAAGTGAAAAGTCATCAAAGGGATTTATTCGAATGGTTAAGGCTGCTATTACCTCTCCATTGTAGTCTTTTATTGGCGTTGCAATAAACATGGTAGGGTATTCATCTTTCATATTCCCATCCTTATCGGCCATTGGGATATCTGAGAAAATGGGGGGTATGAATTGTGTGTTTCCTTCAAATACTTTTTTAAGTCTGTCAGGATAAGCCTTTGCAATTAAATTGATTGTGCCGATGTTGGCATCACTCATGGATGCTAAACTATAATAATCGGGTGAGATAATAAATACTCCGACGGCAAAGTGCAGTTTTAATAGCTCAGAAAAATATTTTCTTATGTCGGTTTGTTCATTTGAATGAATTATGTCTTGATTATTTTCACTTAACAGTAATAATTGTTTGGTATTGCTTAACAGATTCTCATCAGAAGCCCACCTTTCAGCATCTGAAAAATGTCCTTCTAACCATATCTGAGAAATGTTTTGATGTGTTGATTCAAGCACTGTTGTTAGCGCAACCATAGTGCTCTGGCGAGCATCATCTTTTAATCGTTTTAATCCAAAATAAGCTATTGTGATTACCAATAATACTAAAATAAAGATAGGAATTAAACTTCCCCCGAAAACCTTATTAAACACTTTTTTTACACTTTTATTCATTTTTTAATGTCTTATATATTAATTAATGCTTCACAAATCCATGGTTGTTAATTCTTACTACACATCCCCAACTTCAGGATAAGGAATATCAGTATTATTATCTTCTGCCATATTGTTAGCCTCTTTCTTCAACTCAATAATTCTCATTTCCCGATCAAGCATTACATTATTAAATTTTTCCAGCTCTTCGGATTTAGTTTGCAATTCTGTGGATTTAATTTTTAATTCATCGTTTGCTGATTCTGCAATCTCAGTGGCAGTTTCAAGTTCCTTATTCTGCTTAGAGATTAATATTTTTTGCTTCTTGGTCACCCGATATCGATTGAACACATATCCCAGAAATACCAATAGCAAAGTCACGCCTCCAATTAATGCATATTGTAAGATTCTGGATTTTTCAAGTTTAGCTTCCTGCACTTTTTGGACCTGAATATATGCTACACTATCAGCTATGGCCTGTTTTTCATAATCATATTTATATTTTTGCCGGATAACCTCTTTATGGTTTTCTTCGCTATCAATACTGTCTTTTGTTGCGATATATAGCTCATACATTTCCAAAGCTGGCTTGTTTCTGCCAGCGGATTTGTAAACATCATATAGTGCTTCTGAAGCATTTCTTGTTTCTATTGCAGCACCTACTTCTTGCGCTATGATTAGCGCACGACTGCTATACTCAATGGCGTTAGTGTAATCGCCCTGTTTCTTATAAATTTGCCCGATTTCATTTAAAGTAAAGGCAATTCCAGTTTTAAACTCAATTTCTTCAGAGATGGTTAAACTACGGGTATAATAGTCAAGTGCGCTGCCGTATTCGCCCTGGTTCTCGTAAATTTGCCCGATGTTAATTAAGTTATTTGCAATTCCCCTTTTATCCCCAATTTCTTCAAGGATAGCTAAGCTGTGGGTATAATTGTCAATAGCACTAAGGTATTCCCTCTGGCTAGAATAAATAGCGCCGAGGTTCAATAAGGAATAAGCAATTCCCCTTTTATCTCCAATTTTTTCCATGATGGTTAAACTGCGGGTGTAATAGTCAATCGAACTGTTGTAATTGCCCTGTGCATGATAAATATTTCCGATGTTGTTTAGGGAATAAGCAATTCCCTTTTTATCCCCAATCTCTTCGTTGATGGTTAAGCTACGGGTATAATAGTCAATGGCGCTTGCGTAATCGCCTTGATACCATAATGACACTCCCTGAGCGTTTAGGGCTTTCGCCATTTGTTTTTTTAATCCCTTGCTTTTTGCAAAGTCATATCCCATTTGTGCAAAATAGAAAGTACTGTCGGGTTGGGAATAGATATAGCCTTCCCAGGCTATATCGTGCATTGCTTTTAAACGAGTGGTATCAGGCTGAGCAGGGTTGTTCCACACATGCCATAAAGAGTCGATTTTGACTTGACTGAATGCAGTTTGTGCACTAAGTATTATAGATGCGAATACAATTATTGTAAACCAAATGATTCTTGCAGATAATTTATTTTTGTTCATTTTGTATTAATTTATATTTTACACCATAATTATCAATTATACTATTCATCCTCGACTTCTGGGTAAGGAAGATTTGTATTATTATCTTTTGCCATTTTGTTAGCCTCTTCTTTTAATTCAATAATTCTCATTTCTCTATCCAGCATCACATTATTAAATTTTTCCAACTCTTCGGATTTTGTTTTTAATTCACTATTTGTTGATTCTGCAAGTTTTGTGGCAGTTGCAAGTTCCTTATTCTGCTCTGAAATTATTATTTTCTGCTTTTGGGTTAACCGAAATCTATTATATACATATATGAGAAATGCTATCAGCAATACTATCCCACCAAGTAAAGCATATTGTAAGATTCTGGATTTTTCGAGTTTAGCTTCCTGTATTTTTTGTACTTGAACATAAGCTACACTATCAGCAATGGTCTGTTTTTCATAATCGTATTTATACTTTTGTCGGATAACCTCTTTTTGGTTTTCTTCGCTTTTAATGCTATCTCTTGTTGTTATATAAAGTTCATACATTTCCAATGATAACTTGTGATTACCAGTGGCTTTGTATTCTTTAAATAGGGCATTGGCAGCATCTCTGGTTTCAATAGCATCACCTAATTCTTGCGCTATGATTATCGCACGGGTGTTGTAAGAAATGGCGCTGTTGTAATCACCTTGTTCCTCATATACAGTCCCGATGTGGTTTAAGGTAGAAGCAACTCCCATTTTATTCCCAATTTCTTCATAGAGGGTTAAACTACGGTTATGATAATCAAGAGCGCTTGGGTAATTGCCTATGTAATTATAAATATTCCCGATGTTGGTTAAGGATGAGGCAATTCCCATTTTATCTCCAATTTCTTCATTGATGGTTAAACTGCGGGTATAATAGTCAATGGCGCTGGTGTAATCGCCTTGTTCCTCATATATATTCCCGATGTTAATAAAGGAAGCGGCAATTCCTCGTTTATCCCCAATTTCTTCCCAGATGCTTAAACTGCGGTTATTATATTCAAGGGCGTTGGCATAATCACCATGGTTATTATAAATAATCCCGATGTTGCTAGTTGACATGGCGATTCCCCATTTATCCCCAATTTCTTCCCTGATTTGTAAACTGCGAGTATGATAGTCAATGGCGCTGGCATAATCGCCTTGTTCTTCATAGACAATCCCGATGTTGCTTAAGGAAATGGCAATCCCCTTTTTATCTCCGATTTCTTCCTTGATGGTTAAACTGTGGGTATAATAGTCAACGGCGTTAGAGAAATCGCCTTGTTCCTGATATATAATCCCGAAGTTATTTAAGGAAGAGGCAATCCCCTTTTTACTTCCGATTTCTTCATTGATGGTTAAACTACGGTCAAAATAGGCAATGGCGGTAGTGTAGTCACCCTGAACCCAAAATGATACACCCATTGTATTCAGCGCTATTGCCATATGTTTTTTAAGACCCTTACTTTTTGCAAAATCATATTCCAGTTGAGCAAAATTAAAGGCACTGTCAGGTTGGGAAAATAGGTAACCATCCCAGGCTATATCTTGCATTGCTTTTAAACGAGTGGTATCAGGCTGGGATGTATCGTTCCAAACAGTCCATAAGGAATCTAAATTGACTTGACTGAATGCAGTTTGTGAAAAAAGTATTATGGATGTAAATACAATTCTCGCAATCGTTATAATTCTTGACAATAACATTTTTTTATTCATTTTATGTAAATTTATGTTTTACACTTTAACAATCAATTATATTATACATTCTCAACTTCTGGGTAAGGAAGTTCTATATTATTAGATTCTGCTGTTTTGTTAACCTCCTTCTTTAATTCAATGATTCTCATTTCTCTGTCCAGCATTACAGAATTGAATTTTTCCAACTCTTCTGATTTTGTTTTTAATTCAATATTTGCTGATTCTGCAAGTTCTGTGGCAGTTGCAAGTTCTTTATTCTGTTCAGAAATTATTAATTTCTGTTTCCGGGTTACACGAAATCTATTGTACATATAAGCCAAAAATACAAGTAACAAAGCCAAACCTCCAATCAATGCATGTTGTTGGGTTTTTGATTTTTCAAGTTTAGCTTCCTGTACTTTTTTTTCTTGATCATAAGCTACG
>Ga0233437_1001495_pt1 | contig 42518 bp, 43 predicted proteins | sample SI_122_August201_FD_182714 | JGI IMG/M metagenome (GOLD analysis project Ga0233437, IMG submission 182714) | Seawater microbial communities from Saanich Inlet, British Columbia, Canada - SI_122_August2016_200_MG | ecosystem: Environmental > Aquatic > Marine > Inlet | place: Canada: British... | reverse complement strand
GCACCTATTCTATATTTGAGGTCCGTTCAGGCTTGAAATCAGTGGCTGACTGAAGCGTCAACCGGACATTGCTCTGATGGCCTATCTGTTCGTTGACGATAAGGCCAGTTTCCAGAGTATCTACAATTTGACCCAGTCATTCCAGTCTGGGTCAAGATACCATTGGCTTGTGATACGATCGTTTATCCTCCGCCGGTTGCTTCCTGATTTCGACCTGGATAGACCAGATCGCCAGGTCATCTCTTTTAATTTGGCAGAGCGGTAGGAAAAGTTAAGCGCCCCATGCTCGATCATAAATTTACTCAATTCGGATAGATCACGACTGAAACAAACCGCCATAACCCCCTCTTCAAATTTATTGGCACAATTGGTCAGCCTCAGTTGCTCAAGATCACGGTATCTCCAGAAGCGACGCCTTTCTAATACCCACCAGGGGTCGTAGTGGTACAGACAGCTGAAACTGGAGGAATTGAAACGGCTGTACGATTTAAGTTCTGCCAGGTCGAGCTGCAGTTGCTTGCTTCCCAAAAATCCAAGTTTTACGAGTCTTGGATTCCAGGGAACGATATAGATGTCATCAATCTCAGGCAAAATGATAATCAGTTGTTTAACCTGACTGTCTTGATCAAACAGCGGCATGATGGATGTTCGTTCGACCGGCTCGTCTCTGAACCATATTTTTTGCCGGTGCAGTGTCTTTGCGGTAGGCACAAATCCGATCATGTCTTACCATCCATTTCTGAGTCCTGTTGGCCATAACGAAAACCGGCTGCTGCAATCCCCATTGTTTGTCCGCTCAAAGATTCCGCCATGCTTGACGGAATAACCATCAAGGCCCCTTTCTCCCTGATCGATTCATAGGTCATATTCATCGTGCGCAGTTTTAAGGAGATATCGTCCTCTGCATAAACTGAAGCGGCCATCTTCATCTGCCTGGCAACCTCCAGCTCACTCTGGGAAAGGATGATTCGCGCCTCCTTTTCTCGATCCGCCTGTGCCTTGCGGCTCATTGAGTCTTCCAGGGCAGAAGGGATTCTGACATCGCGGAGCTCAACCGATTGAACCGTGATTCCCCACTCGGTGGTTTTGGCGTCGATGGTATTCAGCAGTTCCTGATCTAAAGCTTCGCGATCCGAAATCATCTTAACCAGTTCCGAACGGCCGATGATATCCCGGAGAGTAGTCTGGGCGGCCCAATTGATAGCCCGCTCATATAGCTCTACTTCTAAAATAGAGCGTTTGGCATCAGTCACGACCCAGAACAGGACAGCATCCACATCGACCGGCACCGTATCCTTCGTCAACGTTTTTTCGGCTGAGAATGAGGTGGTGCGGATTCGCATATCCACCATGGCAGAGATCACGTCTATTCCGGGTATTACCCATACGATGCCCGAATCCAATACCCGACTGAACTTGCCCAACCGCAGCAACACCCCCTTTTCCCATTCAAGCACGATACGCGGAGAGAGCGTCAATATGACCCCCAGCAAGAATACGACCAAGGCCATCTGCCATTGAAGTATGTAATACAAAAACCCTGTCAATCCTAAGATGATAATACTTATCATTCCGGAGACAATATTTAAGTTGCCCTTAAGCATGGTCTTCCTCCTTCCATCGAGTTTTAATGAATTGTGCGAGTTCCACCGGTGAGATATTCGACTGTTTACTGATCTCGATAATCTCGGCAACCTTTTCTTCCAGGATCCGAAATTGTTCCTTTGCCATGGGCTGACGAGCTTCCTGAGCGACAAAGGTTCCTACGCCACGCTGCAGTTTCAACTGTCCTTCGGTCTGAAGGTCGCGATAAACCCTGGCAACAGTGTTGGCATTTAATCCCAATTTTACGGCCAGGCCTCGAGTCGTCGGCATCAGGTCGCCGACCTTAAGTACCCCTTCGTGAATCAACATCTTAATCTGTTCGGCAAGCTGTATGTACACTGGAATGCCGCTATCTGTTTCGACTCTTATCGGTAAGTCCATGGTGATACCGAATCTAATTGTGGGAGATGGGTTGAAAAAATTATTGCCCCTTTGGCAGCTTGTGAGAGCAGTCAATGATTTTTAAAGGCTGCGACACTAATATATATTTAACTAGTTCACTATGTCAATAGTTTTTTATAAAATTTCGTAGCTATTCAACATACGATTCGCCGAAGGATTCATGATTCAAAACACGCATGAATCCGTCCCTGGAGCCAAGTGTTTCGTCAGAAACACGTTGGTGAAAACGTCGTGCTTTTCCATCGTTTTGAATCATAATCCCCTCGGCTCAGGCAATGTGTTGAGTAGTTACCAATTTTCTGATTTAAAACGGGCTCAATTATTTTCATGTCTTTTCGGTGTCATCAAATAACATCCATGGTTTTAGGGTCTGAAGGAGCTTTGTATGATGCCGAGATATCAACAATTAGAGTCCTTAAGTAGCAACTCCGGTAATTCTTCTTGACAGAAAGTCTTCTTGTCATAGAGATTACTTCGAAAGTGACCAGGCTTGTTCAAAAGTCACGTGGTGGGGTAGTTCCTTTCGAACCATAGTATCCGTTCAACTGCGCACCATAATTGATCAGCCACTAAGCAGGCATTTCAACTGTCAGGCCGTCTTGCCAGCACCATAATTCAATACGACATTATCGTTGTCAGGTCGTTTTACCATCATCTATGTTCAATAGGTTGTCTTAAAGGGATTTTCTATGAGTAAGGGAAGCGTGGCGGGGGGGTCGATATTCAAAAAATTATTAAACGAATGGCCGTTTGGTATTCGAAGTTCTTTTAAAGGGGCGTTACTTCCGGCGTTTGGATTATTGTTGATTGCTTTGGTGGTTAATTTCATGTTGACTGATTCGGCTATCTCAATCACCACGCAGCTTTTCATCAATCTCGTTGCTGTTTTAGGGTTTTACATATTCATCGGAACGTCCGGCGTCCCGAGTTTTGGTCATGTCGCATTTATGGGCATTGCCGCTCATCTGCAGACCTTGTTGACCTTAGAACCGACCATGAAGAAAATGATGCTGCCAAACCTTCCGCCCTGGCTGGGGCAGATGGAAATGGGATTTTGGCCGGCTATGTGTATCACTGTGACGGTTGTCATGGTTTTTGCGCTCCTGACCGGTATTCCCTTTTCACGCATGGGGGACGCGGCTACGGGAATCGTCACAATGTGCTTCCTGGCAGTTGTTCACAACATCTTGATGGGCTGGGAAACTTATACAGCGGGCTTCAAGACCTTATATGGCATCCCTGAATACAGCGACCTCTGGACCGCCTTCGGCTTCGCGATCGTTATGCTTCTGCTGGCGAGATTCTTTCGCGACTCAGCTTCCGGCCTAGCTTTGAGGGCATCAAGGGAGGACAAAGAAGCTGCCCAATCGATCGGCGTCAATGTCGCGAATTATCGATTGCTGGCCTGGGTGTTCAGCGCGGGGGTCATGGGCGTGGCCGGTGTGCTGTTGGTTCATTTTCTCACGATTGTCAGTCCTGCGCAGTTTTATCTCGGTTTAACCTTCAGCCTGATCGCCATGTTGATCGTGGGTGGCATGAGTACCGTGTCCGGTGTTGTCTTGGGGACACTTTTCATGACTGTGGTGATTGAGGTTTTGGGAACGCTCGGTGAAGGTATTATGATCGGCTCCTACCAAACACCCACCTTTTACGGCCTTACAATGATGGGAACAGGAGTTGCCATTATGGTCGTTATGTTCTGGAAGCCGGATGGATTGATCGCCTTTTACGAGATTGATGAGAGAATCAATAACTGGAGGCAGGGACGGTCAGGCAAGAAATCTGTTCCGCTCTCTACTAACGGAAGTCCTGAATTAAGTCGGGAAAAACCGACCGTCCGGCCGGTCGGAAATAGCGAAAATTCCCGCTTCCATTTGTCGATCAATAATGTCTCCAAGAATTTCGGGGGACTCCAGGCTTTGGACAACGTCAGCCTGGAACTGAAGCGGGGAGAGATTTTGGGTTTGATCGGACCGAACGGTTCCGGTAAAACGACTTTGATCAATACGATTTCAGGTGTACTCCCCGTTTCCAGTGGGAAGATTATTAAAGATGACGTGGAGATAACCAGCTGGCAGGCTCATCAAGTTGCACAGAGCGGTATTGGACGCACCTTCCAGAGTATCCAGGTTTTTCCGACCATGACGGTTTTAGAAAACGTCATGGCCGGAGTTTCCATGGGGCAGTCAGATGATTCAATGTCACCTATGGAAAAGGCCAGCAGTCTGGTTTCCGAATTTGGTCTGGAGGAATATACGACCCGATTGGCCGGAACCCTTCCCTATGGGCCACAACGAGCCTTGGAGATTGCCAGAGCGGTAGCCATAGACCCCGGCTATCTGCTGTTGGACGAACCGGCAGCCGGGATGATCCGCCAGGAGTCTGACCAGTTGATGGAATTATTGATAAAACTTCGTAATGACCACAGTATTGGTCAACTAGTGGTCGACCATGATCTGCGCATGATCATGCAATTGTGTGATCGAGTGGTGGTCCTCAACAAGGGGCAAGTCATTGCCGAGGGGTCTCCTGATCAAGTTCAGCGAAACCCGAAGGTCATTGAGGCCTATATCGGGAGAAAGAGAAAAGCTGGCAAATAGTCAGCCGTTTAAATCAGCCGTGTTGAATTGACATGGTTAACAATAAAACTGGAGAAGAGTTATGATGCTTAAGAAATGGATGAAGATGGTTCTGGGAAGCGCTGCCCTGGCGGTTTTCGGATTTGGAATGTCCGGTCAGGCCACGGCCGATACCCTGCATATCGGTGCTGTGCTGGATTTTGTGTCCTATTCCGCTCCCTTTGATGTTCCGGCTGAGGAAGGCATCCGCATGGCCGTTGAGGAAATTAACGCAGCCGGCGGTATCGGCGGTAAAACCAAGATCAAACTTTCCATTAAGGACTATCGTGGCGAGCCCGGCCCAGCGGTTGCCGGTACTAAGGAACTCCTCGCCAAGGGCGTTGATGTGATTCTGGGATCCGGTAGTGCTCAGGCTACAACTGTCGTTGGTAGTTTTGCCAAAAAGAAAAATGTTCCCGTTCTGACAGTCACCTCTTCCGGTCCCGACATACCTACGGTGATCGGTCCTTACGGTTTTACCAACACAATGCTGGACAATCGTCAGGGTGCCGCACTGGCTGAATATGCGATTAAGAAGGGCTATAAAACAGCCTATATCCTGCGTGCCAAGGACGACCCTTACACGGATCTGTTGCCTGCTTATTTCGCTGAAGCGTTTGAAAAAAAGGGTGGTAAGATTGTGGGAACCGGTGCCTGGACCTTCGCTCAGCAGGAATTCAACGTTGAAGTTGGGAAAATAAAGAAAATCAAGCCCCAGCCGGATATTGTCATGAGTGCGACCTTTGGACCTTTTTACGCCGGTCTGGTCACCAGCTTGCGCGGTGCAGGGATTAAATCTGTTAATTTCGGTGCCGATGCCATAGATGAACCGTCCAGCATCGGACTCGGCGCAGCGGCTGAAGGCACGATCTTCACTTCAGCGGTTTATTCAACTCCCGGCAGTTCATACGCGGCTTTTAATAAAAATTACCAGAAGCGCTATGGCAAAGAAAACACAGTTGCACCGCCCGCTCTCGGTTACGATGCCGTCAAACTGATTGAAGCTGCTGTTCTCAAGGCAGGTTCGACTAATGGCAAGGCCATCCGCGATGCTCTGGATAAGTTGCAGAATGTGCAAGGTGCCTCTGGAAAACTGACCTATCTGAATGGCGGCCGCAGCATTATTCGCAATGTTGCCATTTGTGAGGTTAAAAACGGAAAGAAAGTCTTGAAAGAGTGGATCAGTCCGGCCTTTTCTGACATCCCCAAAGCCAGATAGAGCAACACATAAATTCGGATAAGGTGATATAAAGAACATGCTGACTCTTGAAAATGTATCAATAAGCTATGGACCCATCCGGGCGGTGCGCAACGTTAGCCTGACGGTGTCTCAAGGTGAGATTGTTACCTTGCTGGGACCGAACGGGGCTGGCAAGAGCACTACCTTGAGCGCCATCGTGGGACTTCAACCGGTGGCATCCGGCCGGATAGTTTTCGATGGGCGTCCCATCACCTCCATGGCGACTGAACAACTCGTACGACTCGGTTTGACGCTGACGCCAGAAGGCCGTCGCGTTTTCGCAGGACTGACTGTTGAGGAAAACCTCCGGCTTGGGGCTGCTTCCCGTCGGGACCGGAAGGCTGTGGCAAAAACACAGGATGAGATATTTGACCTTTTTCCCATTCTGAAAGATCGTTTGCAGCAGCTGGCTGGGTCTCTTTCGGGGGGTGAACAGCAACAACTTGCCATCGCTCGTTCGCTGGCTTCGGCACCAAAGCTTTTGTTATTGGACGAGCCTTCGCTCGGCCTGGCTCCGCAGATCGTGGACCAGATCTTCGACCTGATCGTTGAATTGCGACGCAGGGGGCTTACTATTCTCCTGGTCGAGCAAAACACGGAACTTTCGTTGGAAGTATCTGATCGTGGGTATGTTTACACCAACGGCGAGATATCTTTATCCGGGACCAGTAAGGAGCTGCGGGAGTCGGACGATGTTGCTGCGGCGTATTTAGGCATGGAGGCTTAGGAAGAATATGGATCAATTGATTTCAGTCGTTGTGATCGGGTTAAGTGTGGGCGGTATGTACGCCCTTCTGGCCCTGGGCCTGGCCATGGTGTTCGCCGTTATTGGCCTGGTCAACTTTGCCCATGGTGAAATGATCGCCGTCACCGGTTATTCGATGTTTTTTTTGTTAATGACCGGGATCCCTTTTTCAGTTGTTGCAATATTTGCGGTGTTCATGGCGATTATTGCTGCTGTGTTAATGGAACGGATTGCGTTCCGCCCCGTTCGTAACGCAACTCTGGCAGCCGGATTGATTACCAGTTTTGCTCTGGAAATGATATTGGAGACCGGATGGTCGAACTTCATCTCTCCCCTGAGGAGACCGATCAAAATTCCACCGTGGGTGATGCATTATTGGCAGATCGGAGATACCGGGATCAATACGTATCAAATCATCGCCATCCTGATGACGATTATCTCGGTGGTAACGCTGACCATTTTCCTGAAGCGCACGATTCTTGGCTTAGCCATGCGAGCAGCGGCGGAAGATTTTCCGGTTGTGCAATTGATGGGCATTCGGGCCAACCGGGTTATCGCCACTGCCTTTGCCATATCGGGTATGCTGGCTGGGTTTGCCGGTTTGCTCTGGATCGCCCAGCGCTCGTCCGTGGATCCCCATATCGGATTGAATCCAACCATCAAAGCCTTTATTGCGGTGGTCTTCGGTGGCGTGGGTAGCCTTTCCGGGGCTGTCGCTGGCGGACTTATCCTGGGCATCATGGAGGTCTGCCTTCGTTCGTTCCTGCCGGAATCAGCCATGCCCTTTCGCGAGGCGATTGGGTATTCAGTCGTCATCCTGGTTTTACTGAAGTGGCCGGATGGATTGATCTCGATGAAATTCGGCAGAAAGAAGGATTGATCGCCACAAACCCTGCTCGAAAGATTTCCTCCCTGGCAGATACAGATGTCTGTTTCTGCCAGCGGGAAACTCTAACATCACATTCCGCTCTCAAACCCGCCTTAAACTCTATCTCCCTGTGGTGACAATACATTTTTGAATCAGGCCGTCTACCGTGGTAAATATCATTAAGCGTCATTGGATTCCTCTGAGAACAAACCTCAAAGGGGCCAGGCTGAGGGAATTCTATAGAAGTGGTACCGCTTCTACTCCTGTAGGACTCCTTGCTACCGATATGCATCTCTTCCTCAGGACAACATTTTCAGGAAAATCAGTAGGTCGGCCGGGATTGACAATCCAGATTTTTTTTGACATTCTTCGTTTTTCCACAAGCGATTCGGGGAATAAACACGGATTATTTTCAAAAGGACTATTCCAAGATTAATAAATGCTATAGATTGGAAATCATTAATCGTATTTCTCATAAATGAAAAGGAGAGGGGGATGCTTAAGGGGTCCGTATTTGCGCAATCGATTATTCAAAACGATGAGTCGTTGAAGCTTGTACTCAAAAATATTTGTCACGTTGCAACATCGATCTTGAGTAACCATCCGCTTTACAGGTATTTCGAAAAATATCTGGGTGGATATTTAATCATAATGGACCCTGATGGGACCATTATGACTCCTGATGACGATGAAGCGCTTACTTTATCGCAGGTCATCGGGTATATTCATCCGCTGGATCGGGAACTCTATTATGAAAACGCTTTAATAAAAGCACAAAGCCTGCTTAACAGTAATTATATCAGCAGTTATGAAACGATATCCGAAGAAGCAGGTGCAGTAAAAACAAATGAAGGGGTTATATTTTCGTACAGCGGATTTGAATTTTTAGAAATTGAAGAGAAAAAGGATTCTGATGATTATCAAGATATATTTGAATTAATGAATCTTTATACACTATTGACCCACGATTTTTTTGGAGCGGAAAAACTATTTAAGGTTGATCCAGATCGTCACAGCTTTGGAGATAAAAAAGATACCAAGTATAACCCGATCAGAGAAGAGATCCTGTTTTCACTTACAAATGATGAACTCATCGACGTTGCCACTAAAATTAACCGTAAAGGGTACCAGTATAATTTTGGCCTGTTGAATGAGGTCTTTATATTGAAGGTGCTGCTTGAAACCGGATTTATTAAGACGGGTTTTGCAGACGGAATTGTCAAAATCAGTAATAACAGATTTATAACAGATGGTATTTTTAACTAAGTCACCTATCCCTCCTCCGCTTGACCCTCCCTGAAAAAGACAAAACAGCTGCAAGTTATTGCAGCTGTAGGGCTATTATTCATAAATGGCGGTCTCTTTCTCAACATCTTTGTTGAAATCCGCGTCTTTGTCAGAAAATGATGTGCCCCTGTACACCTCACTAAAGCTGTCCTGCATTTGCTTCAAAGGCACATCATCAAACTCTCCCCGAAAAAGGATATAATCCATATGCTTGTTCCCTTCCAAATCAAACGGGTGATAGATTGAATCGTTCTGCCCGTCAAATTCCAGGGGTCTAAAGCGAAAACGGTCACAAAGTTCTATATTAAAAGCTGGAGTGGCTTTGACCCATTTGCCTTCGAGACACAGGGAGGTATACCCGTGCCAATGAAAAATATCCGTTTGCATCTGTTCTCGCATACGAGCCGTGGAGAGATGATTTCTGACATCTGCATAACCCAGCCGGGCGGGGATTCCCTTTGCCCGACAACAGGCGGCCAGTAGAACAGCTTTCGGGACGCACCACGCTTCGCCAGCTTCGATGGTTGTGGAGGCCTTAAGTCCGTTCACGGAAAGGTCAAATTTATAAGGATTATAACGAATTCCATCCCTGATTGCATAATAAAGACTGATCGCTTGATCTGTTTGATTGTCCGAATTACCGGCATGTTCAGATGTATATGTTTGAACGGATTCATGGTTAAAGTCGATAGTGGGTGTCGCTTGTAAGTGCTGTTTTAACTCTCGATTCATCTTATCGTTTCCTGTTTTAAATTTGTTCAACATCCATTTCGGGTTTTTCCTGCTGAGACATTTCCAAACGCCTCGTCAACCGCCTGCTATTGAGTCGCATAATATTAGCTGTCAGGCGTGTCGTCAAGATGGGATGATGGAAATTGTTTCTGGGTTCAATATTTGGCTACGAAACAGGATCTAGTCAGCCAGGGAGATTACGAATTGGTTTTTTTCCGATGTTCAAACCCACATCAGAATCGAAAATAAATATAAAATAACTAATTGACAAATCATGACTTTTTTAATAATATTTCCTCGCTGATAATCGATTAATTTGTTCAATTGTTGATATCGGCTTTTCCATACTGAACGGATTGAAAACGGTGATGACTCGTCGTAAAAGCTTGCCGTCTTTGAAACCATGCTGGGAAATGGTGCGATTAATTGTCAGCAAAATCATATAAAAGGTATGCATAATGGATCGGCGAACGTTTCTTAAAGCCGCCGGGTTGGGCAGTGTCTCTTTTGCCTATGGCTGCAATCAGGATAAACATCTATTCTCACTTGTTTCCGCACCCGAAGATATGGTGACCGGGAAAGCGACCTGGTATGCTTCCACCTGTACAGAATGTCCTGCTGGTTGTGGGATTATTGCCAAGAACCGTGAAGGTCGAATCATCAAGCTTGAGGGGAACCCTCACCATCCGGTCAATAATGGAAAGCTCTGTATGCGCGGTCAGGCAGCTCTGCAGGCAGTTTATGATCCGGACAGACTTTCGACTCCCAGGTTGAAAACCAACGGTCAATTTATTAATATCAGTTTTGAGAGGGCCTTCGAGATCCTAAAAGAGAGAACCCAAAACGCGGCGGCCAAAGGAAACAACCGTATTAAAATGTTAACCGGCAGCATTGGGGACCCGATGCGAGCCCTTTTTTCCGGCGCGTTGGAGGGTTGGAATTCCGAACCACCAGTCCTGTATGAACCTTTTGCCCATGATTCTTTGAAAGCTGCTCATGCGGCGCTTTTTAAGCAAGAGATACTGCCCTCTTTTCAGATGGAAAAATCCGATCTGATTGTGGGATTTGGAGCCGATTTTCTCGAAACCTGGCTCTCTCCGGTGGAATATGCAGGGAAGTTCAAAGACATGCATGGGATTAAAAATGGGAAAAAAGGGGGGTTTATTCATGTGGGTCCCTTTATGTCCCTGACCGCGGCTAATGCTGACAAATTTCTATCCGTCAAACCAGGCCATGAGGTTTCGGTCACTCTCGGCATCATCAAGACGCTTCTTGAAACCGTCAGCCATGATCATCTGCCAGGGAATTTTGTCGAGGAGTTAAAGGCGGTTGTCAGTGGGTATGACCCGAAAACGGTGGAAAAAAACAGCGGCCTTTCGATAGCAGATCAGAAAAAACTCGTAGAAAAACTGGCATCCTCAAGGCATCCTCTGGTACTTGGCAGTGCTTCGCCGACAGAGACCTCTCTTGCTTTGGACATGTCGGTGACTCTCATTAATCTGATCCTGGACAGGGATTTATCGCTCTATGCCTTTGACAGCCGACATTTTATCGAAAAGGCCTCCACACTCAAAGAGATTGTTACCTATTTGAAAGATGCTGCAGAAAATCCAACGGATCTCTTTATATTTTACAACACCAACCCCCTGTTTGCGCTACCCTCCAATCAGAATCTGGGAAAAATACTGGATAAAAAAGATATTTTTAAAGTGAGCTTTTCCAGCTTTATGGATGAGACCTCGGCCAGAGCAGATCTGATTTTTCCGGTGCGTCTTTCTTTGGAAACCTGGGATGCCTATCAGAGCAAGTCCGGGATGGTTTCAACCCTGCAACCGGTTATGGGTCGGTTAACCCAATCACCACCGGTTGGGGATGTTTTTATAACGTTGTCCAAACAGTACCAGAAGTTCGATAATTATCAGCACTATCTGATGGACACTCTCTATCCAGAAATGGAGCAACAAGCTACTGAAACCTGGCTGAAAATGATTCAGTTGGGGGGAAACTTTGAATCTGGCAAGCCTGGCAACGAAAAAGGATTCTCCCTGAATCCGGGAGCGATCGAAACTTTGAAAACGGCATTGGCTGTCAAACACCCTCCTGAAAATGCTGAGCCGATGTTCATGGCGGTCTCCTCATTACGCTTGTATGATGGACGAGGGGCCAATAAATCCTGGCTTAATGAGATACCGGATCCCATTACCAATATTGCCTGGGAATCTATGCTCTTTATCCATCCTGAAACCCTTGAAAAAAAGGGTCTCAAACAGGGGGATATTCTGAAAATTGAAGCCGGGAAAAATACGATTCAGGCCCCCGCTTATTCGTACAACGGTGTTCATCGCGACCTGATAGTCATGCAGATGGGGCTGGGACATAAACAGTACGGAAGGTATGCAAAAGGAATCGGCAGCAATCCGCTTGATCTTCTGGAGAGTCAAGCCGAGAGTGAAGTGGGCTTTGTCTCTTATCTGATACCTCTGTCCGCAGTGAAAAAAACAGGCACCACAGACCGTCTCCCTAAAACCGACGGGAGTCGATCGCAGTACAAGAGAAAGATCGCGCTTTCTCTGATGGCAGGCCATGAAGCGGATGGTCATCATCAAAAAGAGGGCCTGACCATGGATACCTTCCCGCTGACGCTTCCTATTGCGGAGGGATATGATAAAAAGAGGGATGTCTATCCAGCCCATCCACATGAAGACTATCGCTGGGGGATGGTGGTGGATCTGGATCGATGTATCGGATGCAGTGCCTGTGTGGCCTCATGTTATGCTGAAAACAATATTGGTGTGGTCGGTAAAGAGCAGGTGGTCAAAGGCCGGGAGATGTCCTGGTTAAGAATAGAACGATATGAGGATCAAGCGGACAGTGAGCGGTTGATCTTTCTGCCCATGCTTTGCCAACATTGTGACAATGCCCCCTGTGAGGCGGTATGCCCGGTTTATGCCCCCTACCATTCGAAGGAAGGTCTGAACAACCAGATATACAACCGCTGCATCGGGACCCGGTTTTGTGCGCAGAACTGCCCCTATAAGGTCAGAAGATTCAACTGGTACGAGTGGGAGTATCCAAAACCAACCAACCTGCAGCTGAATCCCAATGTGACCGTCAGGAGTAAGGGGGTGATGGAGAAATGCTCCTTCTGTGTGCAACGTATAAAACAGGCACATAGTGATGCCAAAGACGAAAAAAGAGAGATCAGAGACGGTGAAGTGCAGCCGGCTTGTGTTCAGACCTGTCCGACCAATGCCCTGGTATTCGGCAATTTCCTTGACAAAAAAAGTGCTCTTTATACGCAGGCGAAGGACCCAAGGGCCTATCAGGTGTTAGGCTACTTGAACACCAAACCGGCGGTTATTTATCTAAAGAAGGTCGTGCAGAATGTTTAGTTGATAGTTTGTTTTTGATCTGAATTTTTTGGAAATCATACCAATTTAATGAGTAATCAAATGTCCCAATTGACTTTTGAAGAGATCAATACCACGGTCTTAAAGACTTTAGAACGTCCCACCCCTGGATATTGGCGCATCATGGCCCTGCTCTTTACGGGGGCGCTGGTTTTATTTGGAACCTGGGGATACCAGATTGTAAACGGGCTTGGTGTGGCCGGCATGAACACGCCGGTTCACTGGGGGACCTATTTGATCAATTTCGTTTTCTGGGTGGGAATAGCCCATTCAGGGACTTTGATTTCCGCGATCCTGTTTCTGTTTCGTGTGGGATGGAGAAACCCCATTGCCAGGGCAGCAGAGACGATGACCGTTTTTGCTGTCATGATTGCCGGCATTTATCCGATGATTCACGTCGGTCGGATCTGGGTGATTTTTTACATGCTGCCCCTGCCCAATCAGCGGTTTCTCTGGCCAAATTTCCAGTCACCGCTGATATTTGATATCGTTGCCATCAGTACCTATTTTACTGTCAGTAGTCTGTTCTGGTTCACTGGGATGATTCCCGATTTTGCGATCATCCGTGACCGTTCTGAAGGAGTCCGGAAGAAGATTTTCAGCGCTCTGGCCCTGGGCTGGACCGGTAAGTCAGGACAGTGGCTGAACTACTCAAGGGCCTATCTCCTGTTTGCCTCTCTGGCCACCCCCCTCGTTATTTCTGTGCATAGCGTTGTTTCCTGGGATTTTGCACTGGGTGTCACACCGGGATGGCACACTACTATCTTTGCACCCTATTTTGTGGCGGGAGCGATTCATTCAGGTCTGGCCATGGTGATCACGCTGATGATCCCCTTGAGAAAAATATTTGGATATGAAAGGATCATCACGATAGGTGTCCTGGAAAGTGTGGCCAAGACAATTGTATTTACCGGTTTGATTGTGGGGTTTGCCTACGGAACGGAGCTTTTTATTGCCTGGTACAGCGGCAATAGCATCGAACAGGAATCGTTCTGGTGGAGAGCGTTCGGTACCTATGCACCGGAGTACTGGATAATGGTCATCTGTAATACGGTCATACCCCTGTTGTTCCTGATTAAGAAGATCCGGACCCATATTGTGGCTCTTTTTGTCATCTCTATCTTTGTGAACATCGGGATGTGGATGGAACGATTTGTGATCATCATCGGCAGCGTGGCCCATGATTTCCTGCCCAACGCCTGGGGGTTTTTCGCCCCCACCATGTTTGAATTTGCCATTATGTTTGGGGCCTTTTGTCTCTTCTTTTTTCTATTCCTACTCTTTGCCAAGCATCTTCCGTCTGTTTCAATGACAGAGATGAAAGAGCATGTCCATCATCGGAGTCATTCATGAGTGCTGAGACAACATCCATTATGGGGCTTTTTGAATCGGAAGAGGAGGCTCTGGCTGCCATCAACGATATAAAAGAGCAAGGGTGGCAGGTGCAGGAGGTTCACAGTCCCATCCCCAGCGACAAGATTTCTGCCGCATTGAATAGAAAAAAGAGCAAAATAGGCTGGTTTACGCTGACAGGCGGACTGACGGGATTTATCACGGGGTTTTCAGTGGCGATCTTTTCATCCACCAGATGGAACCTGATCGTCAGTGGAAAGCCGATTGTTTCCTGGTTTCCGTTCTTCATCATCGCCTTTGAGTTAACCATCCTATTTGCTGTGTTTGGAAATGTGATCGGGCTGTTAACCCAGGTTGGACTTCCGACAAAACAGGAAGACACGTACGATCCTGCCTGCTCAGGGTCCGTGTATGGGGTTCTGGCAGGATCAAAGCCGGAAGAGTCAGAAAAACTGAAGGATTTTTTGCAAACCCGGGGGGCTCTCTCTTCAAGCATCCGTCAAACTACCTAAAACGTTGGAACCTATTATGAATTCGGCAATAACAGAAAGTCCGGCTACCGGTAGAGTACCTCTTTTCCCCATTTTTGCGTTGCTCGCAGGCGCAGGGTTTTTATATTTTATTTTCCTGGCGGCAGGTTCCCATCCGGAAAAAGCGTGGCTTGTCTTTCTGGTTAATTATCTGCTCTTCACAGGGCTGGCTCTGGGGGCTGTACTCTTTTCAACCATTATGCATTTTACCGGTGCGAAATGGAGCCATAGCCTCTCCGGCGTTGCAGAGTCGTTTTCGTTCTTTTTTCCGGTCTCTTTTGTGCTTTTTATCTTGCTTTTTATCGGGCAGGAGCATCTTTTCACGTGGCTGGGAGAGGATCTGTATGGCAAAGAGGTGTGGCTGAACGTTCCCTTTCTCTTTACCCGCAACCTGGTGGGATTTCTGGTTTTGTATGGACTGGGAATCGGCTATCTGTATCACAGCCTCTGGTTCCGGTTAGATCGCGGGGGCAGTGACACGTTTTTAAAACAGTTTCTCGTGAAGCGGTGGAAAACAGGGCCAACAGATCCGGAAAAGATGAAGAGACGGATGACCTTTCTGGCTGGCTGGTTCATGTTTGCTTTTTGTTGCGTTCTGGCCCTGGTTGGTTTTGACCTGGTGATGAGTATGGACCCTCACTGGTATTCAACCCTTTTTGGCGCGTATACATTCATTAAAGCTGTCTATTCAGGGTTCGGTGCTCTGATCATACTGGCAGGATTTCTACATTTGTCTTCCGCTCAGTCTTTCAGGCTTTCAGCCAAACAGTTCCGCGATGCAGGAGCCCTGTTTTTCGGATTCAGTCTGGTCTGGGGAGATTTCTTCTATTGCCAGTTTTTAGTCATCTGGTATGGGAACATCCCTGAAGAGACGACCTACATCATTGAGCGTACCATGGTACAACCCTGGAGCCTGTTTGCCTGGATCATATTTATTACCTGTTTCATTATGCCTTTTATACTGTTGCTAAGTGGCAAACTGAAGGAGTTTCCTAAATTTATGATTGTCATCTGCTCATTGGTCATAGGGGGGTTCTGGTTGGAACATTTCCTCTTGCTGGCGCCAAATTATCTGCATTCAGTGGACAGGTTTCCCATTGGATTGAATGAGGTGATCATCACCATCGGCTTTCTGGGCCTTTTTGTGGTCTCGATCATTGCGTACTTCAGACAATTTCCAGAGCTCCTGAACAGTGAAGCCGGGGAGGTAGCATAATGGAAATACTGCTTGGTACATCCATCCTACTGACCATCACTGTGCTGGTCATACTGATCGGAACAAAAGGCAAACCAGCGACTGTCATCTCGCAGTTCGGAGCGTTTGTCTCTGGAGTCAAGGAAAACAGACTCCAGCTTGTTATCATCGGTTCGCTGATTGTTCTGGTGGTTTGGGTGATGTATATCTTTTTTATTATGCCAGATTTGGGGGCGGGTCCTGTGCAGCCTATTTCCTTCAGCCATCGCCTGCATGCAGGTGATAAGAACATTGATTGTCGGTTTTGCCACTCCTATGTGGACCGGTCAATTCATCCGGGGATTCCTCCGGTTGAAAAATGTCTGTTCTGTCACAACCATATAATCGCCAATCATCCGGAAATCCAGAAAGAACACGCATATTTCAATTCCAGCACGCCGACACCCTGGAAAAAAGTCTTTATCTTGCCTGAACATGTTGTGTTCAGGCACGATCGCCATATCAAGAAAGAGATACAATGTGAAAGCTGCCATGGCGACGTCAAAGCCACAGACAGACTTAAGACCCATGAATTTGAAATGGGATTTTGTGTTGAATGTCATCGAAGTAAAGAAGCCAATTTAGATTGTTGGCTCTCCTGTCACAATTAAATATGGAGTAGACACCTTGTCCGAAAATCTGACCCAAAATGATAACGCCACCAATTTGACGGCTAAAGGATTTTGTATGACGTCAGCGGTCTGGATGATGATGGCGACACTCGTTGGACTGACAGCGGCCATTGAACTGGTTGCCCCTGATTTAGCGGGTAATATTGCCTGGCTGCTCTTTTCCAGGCTTCGGCCCATGCATGTCAACCTGGTGCTCTTCGGTTTTGTGACTCCGGGGCTGCTGGGTTCCGTATTTTATCTGTTTCCAAGGCTGCTAAGAACTCAGCTGTACAGTGAGAAACTGGGAGTATTGACCGTGGTGGCCTGGAATATCGTCCTGGTGGCCGTAGTGATTACGTTGGGCATGGGAATAACCCAGGGTCGGGAATATGCCGAAATGATCTGGCCCATTGATGTGGCTGTTGTAGCTGCCTTTTTGCTCATTTTTGTGAATTTAATCATGACGGTCAGAAGCAGACAGGAAAAAATTCTCTATGTCTCAATCTGGTATGTCCTGGCCGCTGTCGTTCTAACCGCTGCAACATACAGCATGGGTAATGTGATCTGGCGTCCGCACACCGGGTCCCTGATGGGAATTCCCGACGCCATCATGCTCTGGTTTTATGGGCACAATGTGTTCGGCCTCCTGCTGACACCCCTCTCGGTGGCAGTTGCATATTACATTATCCCTCAGGTCGCGCGGGCACCCCTTTACAATCATACCCTTTCTCTGCTGGGTTTCTGGTCTTTGCTGATCATCTACACCCATATCGGGACCCACCATCTGCTGCAGGTTCCTGTTCCGACCTGGCTGAAAGTGATTGCCATAGTTGACAGTGTTGCCATGGTTATCCCGGTGATGGCTTTTCTGATAAACATCTGGTACACCGTGCGCGGTAACCTGGGGCGGATTCAGGCGGATATTGGCGGAAAGTTCGTTCTAATCGGGACCATCATGTACTTCCTGGTCAGTATCCGAGGCTCCATGATGTCTCTGCCCGATGTGCAGCGAGTCACCCATTTCAGTCACTGGGTAGTGGGCCATGCCCATGTTGGGGTCCTTGGATTTGCAGGCATGATAGCGTTGGGTGGACTCTATTTTGTTATTCCCAGAATTACCGGGAAGCCTCTTTTCAGCCTGTTCCTGGCTAATTTTCAATACTGGATGGTCGCCATCGGCGTGATCGGGTTTGCGGTTGTGCTGACCATCTCCGGTTTGATTCAAGGTCACGCCTGGCTGAATGGAGAGACTGTTTACCGAGTGCTGCCCCAGATTCATATTTATAATATTGTCAGAGCGTCTCTGGGCGTACTGATCTTCGTTGCCTCCGTAGCAGGGTTTTATAATATTACGAGATCACTCTACTTTCATCATGGAGAAAAACCATGAAAATGACGCCTGTGGCAATAATCGCCGGAAGCCTTCTGATTCTGACAGCCGTGGTCCTGGTTGTGGTCATCCTGCCCTACGCCAACACCAGCAAAACCATCCCTTCGGATCTGTTCAGAACACGAACTGCTTTGGAAGACCAGGGTCGGGATCTATATGTCAGCAATGGCTGTGTCTATTGTCATACCCAGTCCATCAGATCCATAGACTGGGGATTGGGGGCCGAAAGGATCGCCCAGGCTGGCGATTACCAGCAGGATCTTCCCATATTGCTTGGTTCCCAGAGAACCGGTCCGGACCTTTCACAGGAAGGAGGAGAGCATCCCGATGACTGGCATTTGGCTCATTTTATAAATCCCAGAGTGACCCGGCCCCTGTCCATCATGCCGCCATTTGCGTTTTTGAATCCCAAAGAGATTCAAGCAATGATAAGCTACGTCCAAAGCCTGGGTTTGAAACATGCTGACAAGAGAGTGGCAAGGCAGAATCACTGGAAAAAGGAAGCTATCAAGGCTTATGAAGCCGGTGTTGAAGAGAATGTAGACTGGCTGCATCAGAATGTACCACGGGGATGGAGAGATGTTCCGACGCCGTATGCAGCCACAGAGGCCAGCCTTGCCAGGGGAGAAAAAATATATCAGGATTTCTGCCTGGGGTGCCATGGTCCTGTCGGAGATGGTATGGGGCCTGCTCAGCCGAATCTTTATCCGCCGCCATTGAATTTCACCATCCTCAAAGGTCGGGGGATCAGCGGCGGGATTATCTATTACCAGATTATGAACGGTATCACCGGGACGGCTATGCCCTATTTTAAAAAGGAACTGGAATCGGAAAAAATCTGGGATGTGGGCAACTATATTGCCAAATACTTTATCAATGATATCGATGCCAATCAGGAACCCAAAGGAATTGATGCCGCATTTGAAAACTAGGAGTTAACGTATGTACTATCCATTTTTCCTGACTTATATACTCACCGGTGTCATCATCGCTCTGGTTGTTTTTATCTGGGCGCTCAAAAACGGTCAGTTCTCTGATCAGCAAAGAGCCCGTTTTCTGGCTATTGAGGATGAAGAAGCTGCGGTTGTTGATAGTCAGAGCAAAGGAAAATACGAGCTGGTTTTAATATTTTTTCTAGTCGTTGCCGGAATTGCCAGCAGTTTCGCCCTGGTTGCCTATGCTCTTTTATCCAATTGAAAATAAGTAGTGCTCTGTATGCAGATGATACAATCAAAAATGGGGATTTGAGATGAGGTTTTTTGAACTTTTAAACTATCAGCACATGTTCGGTTCAATTCTTGTTGCGCTGATTTTTATGGTCCTCTTTGGTGTGGGATTTTCATTCATGCCCCTTATCAATCCAAAAATCAAAGCAGGTAAGGCAAAGGAAACCCACACTTTCAATGATGGCATCGAGGAGGGTGAGGGCCCCTTTCCTCTGATCATCGCCTTGATTATCGCAGGAACTTTTTCGTGGGGACTGTTTTACATTTTGTATTATGGTTTTTCGGAGGTAAATATATAAAATGGTTGGTCTGAAAATAAAAGATACGGTCGTCATGACTTGGATCTGGATTACCATACTCGTCTGTATTGTCCTGGGTGTCGGTATTTTTACGTTTTTCGTGGTTTCTGATAAAGGGGTATCAACCTGGGACTACCGACCGGTGAAAAGTCTTCCATCCGAATCACCTTACGCAGACTATCAAAAAGTTCCATTTCCCCAACATATAAAAGGCAAGGGAGGAGAGTAGATGAAACAGGTCTTATTTCTTGGAGCCTTTGCAACGATAGCCGTATTGGGCCTTTATTACGGTATCAACTTTTACGATGCACAGATGAAGTGGGGCAGGATGCATCAGACCCCGGTTGTGCGTCCCCATGAAGAACCGCTGCTGATCATGGAAAGCGGGCTTGTACCTGTCAATGGAGGCGAAAGGGTGCTCAGGGCCGGATTGAAAAGTGGTTCCCTGGCATCGTCAGGATTCTCAACTCAAACCATAAAAGACAAAGGTAAAGAGGAATATCGAGTCTTCTGTTCCCCATGTCATGGAAACAATCTTGACGGTATGGGGACAGTGGGACAGAGTTTTAATCCCCTGCCTGCGAATCTCAACAGTTCGCAGGTCGTCCAAATGAGTGACAGTCAGATGTTTGCACTCATCAGCGACGGTTCAAAACGATCCCCCGCCCTGGCAACCAGCATGACTCCAGAAAGCAGATGGGCTGTCATCAGCTACGTCCGCAGGAAACAGGAGGAGAACAGATAGGTGAGGTCTAAACTCCCCCTCTCCTGCAAGCTTTGTGGTTTGCCGATTCAGGAAAGTGACCACCTGAGCCCCGCTCAAAATGGAGCAGAATTCTGCTGTACCGGATGTCGCATGGTCTACTCGATGCTGATGGAGTCAGATCAATATAAAGATGCAGCAGATTTCAAACAGACGGAGCTCTATCAGAAATGTGTCGTTGCCGGAGTTATCCCCGGCACAACTGAAAATGGTAATCAGCCTGCAACCGTCGTATTATCCGCCAAATCGCCAGATAACCTGGATCATTATCTCTCCTGGTCTTTTTCAGTCACAGACATGTGGTGCCCCGCCTGCGCCTGGATTGTAGAAAATGCTCTCAGCCGGTCAGCTGGGGTTATCAACGCATCCTGTAACTTTTCCAATGATCGAGGTAAGGTTCTCTACGACCCTGTTAAAATTTCTCCCGCAGCGGTTGTCAAAATCATTGCAGCACTGGGTTATGGCGCTGTGTCTCTCGAACAAAACCAAAAAAGAGCGACACGGGAGTTCGTCCGCCTGTTCATCACATTGCTGTGTACGATGAACATCATGATGATCAGTTGGGCGATCTATACTGGGTTTTTTATAGAGCTTTCTGCGATCTCTGTCCAAATGCTGTCCTGGCCGTTATTTTTCATGGCAACCATCGTGTTGCTGTACGGGGGCTATCCGATTCATAAAAGAGCCCTGACCGGTATCAGGTCCGGTCTGCCCGGCATGGAAACCCTGATTTCAACTGGTTCAATTTCCGCCTATGTGTACAGTGTGTTTCACATTTTTGAAGGCAGCATCCATCTATATTTTGATGCCTCCGCCATGCTGATTTTACTCATCCTGATCGGAAAAATGCTGGAACAATCCGCCAAAAACAAAATTCAGGCCGGGCTGGCGGATTTCTTTTCTCTGGTCCCGGAAAAAGTAAAAATATGCACCGGGCAATTTCCAAACGGTCGGTATGTCTCGGTCAGACAACTCTCAGAGAAGGATATTTTTCAAGCGGAACAGGGGGAAATACTGGCAGCGGACGGTGTCGTTATCAAAGGGACAGCGGTAATTGACGAGTCGTCTATCACCGGGGAGGCTAAACCGCTGAATGCAGCGGTTCATGACAAGGTTAGGAGCGGCACGCGGGTTTTGTCAGGCCTGATCCAGGTGCAGGCCTTGCAAGTAGGCGATGCGTCCGTACTTGGCAAAATGATGTCGATTATGGAAAGCAGTTTGTCCGGTAAAACCAGACAAACTGCCAGATTTGAAGGGTGGCTGAAATATTTTGTGCCTTCTATTATGGGGCTGTCTGTTTTGACCTTTTTCGTTAGCCTGTTCAATGGATTGTCCTCATATGAAGCCTTGAATCGGGGGCTCTCCGTGATGGTCATCTCCTGCCCCTGTGCCTTGGGGATAGCGATTCCTCTGGCCCTGGTGGCGGGAGTCTCAATTGCCGGGAAAACCGGGATTCTGGTCCGAGATTTTGAAGCCTTTGAAAAAATTGAGGGGTTGGACTGTATTGTTTTTGATAAAACCGGGACGCTGACAACAGGCCAGATGCAGTTGTTGGACGTTCAGACTTTCCAAAACAGCTCAAAAGAAGAAATCCTGGCACTTGCCTCTGCCATGGAAGCTGAGTCCAACCATTTTATAGCCGGCACGATCAAAATATACAGCCAGGAACGGAGGCTCAAACCACTGACTGTTAAAGATATTCACAACCATGCAAACGGTATTGAAGCGGTTTATAAAGGTCAAAAACTTCTGCTTGGCAGCAGAGAATTTGTCGGAAAAGAGGGCCCATCTTCCTCTGGCTTCTCGGACGCTCACACAAATGGAGCCCAAGTGGTCTCGGAAATATTTTTGACGATAGATGACACCCTCGTGGCAGCGATGACCTTTGGTGATTCAATGCGCCAGGGCGTCAGTGACTTGATTGCGGAGCTGAGGAAGATGCATCTGTCAGTCTGCCTGATCTCAGGAGACTCCTCAAATTCAACACTGAGCGCAGCCCTGTCAGCTGGGATCGAAACCGCAGACTGCCATGGCAGGATGCTTCCCCATGAAAAGGCCGAATTCATTAAACAGCTTCGAAAATCCAGAAAAAAGACTGCCATGGTTGGAGATGGGGTCAATGATGCGCCTGCCATGGCAGCGGCTGACATGGCGGTTGCAGTCCATTCAGGACTTAATCCCGGAGAGGGTACGGCGGCCATCACTCTGATGCGGGAGGATCCCCGTCAATTGCTGGATTTTATTCTGCTCGCAAAAAGTGTGAACAGAAAAGTGAATCAAAATCTGATATTTGCCTTTGTGTATAATTTGATCGGCATTCCGATTGCCGCCAGCGGCATGCTCAACCCCATTATAGCCGTCACAGCCATGCTTTTCAGCAGCCTTTCCGTGACGGTTAATACCCTTCTCCTCGTAAAAAAGGAACTGGCCGGTAGTTACAAGGTTTGACCCGTTGTTCATGAGCGTGGGACTCATTCAATTGAATCTGTCCCTTTCGCGATTTTACTGAGAGGGGGGTAGAGAGATCGAAAATCATTGAAAGCCTTCTCGTACAGATTGCGGTGCTCAGGATTTGGAACAAATTCAACCCCAGACAGTTTGATCACTTTTTCAACTGCCACAAAATCTTCGTAAAACCCCAAACCAACCGCACCCGTCATGGCCGCTCCTCTGGCGCAGGCATCGAGGGGGCCCGCCACTTGTCGCAATTTAACACCGGTTGTATCCGCCAGTATCTGTAACCAGAAGGATGACATGGCACCTCCGCCGATGACATTGACCTCTTTTAGATCAACACCGGCGTTTTCAATAGCACTGAATATCCACCGCAGATGGTGGCCGATACCTTCCAGCATGGCTCGTATCATGTGAGCCTTTGTGTGATTCAAGCCAAGATTTACAAAACCACCCCGAATTTGATCATCGTTCAGGGGCGACCTTTCCCCCCATAACCAGGGTAAAAACAGAAGACCGTCAGCCCCATTGGGTGTCTGCAGAGCCAGATCATCCATGTATTGAAAAATGGGTTTGTCTTCTCTTGCGGCCGCTTTTTCATCCTCCATTCCCAACAGATTCTCTCTGAACCATTTGAGGCACCCGCCCGCATTATCCATCTCACCCCCTAAAGTAAAGGTATCTTTATCACAGCCGATTGACGGATAGACCCCCTCTGCACCCAGGATAAACTCAGCGGAGCTTGCCATTATCCAGGCGGAAGTCCCAAGATAAAGATGACCACGTCCCAGCGAAATAGCACCCGAGCCAATCACCGCACAGGGGACATCACCACCACCGCTGACCACGGGGATACCTTCCAGGAGTCCCAGTTGATCGGCTGCCGCTGAGGTCAGTTTTCCCACAATATCTGTAGATGACATGAGTTTTGGCAGTTTATCTTCCGGGACACCCATGGCTTCCAAAACCTCCGGCCACCAGACACGATCCCAGGGATTAAAGTAGGTGGTGGCGATCGCGAGACTGTGATCTGTGGCGAATTCGCCTGTCATCCGGTATTGCAGGAAATCTTTGCAATCAAGAAACTTGTGAGTCTGTTTGTAAACTTCCGGTTCGTTGCGCTTGATCCAGAATACTTTGGCACTCGAAGCTTTCCCGGAGATAAAATCGAATCCCGTACTTTTTCTCAGGATCTCACCTTCGGTTTCAGCGCGGGCATCCAGCCAGATCATAGCCCGCCGCAGGGGTTGGCCATTCACATCAACCGGTAATGTTCCGGCCATTTGTGCACTCATACTCAATCCGGCAACCTCTTCGGCTTTAATACCGGTCTTTTCCATTATCTGACGGGTTGTTTCCGTTATGGCCTGCCACCAGTCTTCCGGGTCCTGTTCAGCGCCACCGTTGGCAAAATAATGAACCTGGTAGCGGCTTTCAGCAGCTGCGATGACGGAGCCTTCCATGTCTGTCAAAACTGCTTTGGTTCCGCTGGTACCTAAATCATGGGCAATGATGTAAGATTTATTCATAGGAGTTTCTCGGTTATGGGACCTGTTCTGGGTAAATTATAGTAGTTTATTATATCTGTCAGTTGCCAATTATAAACACATGGAATAGAGTGTTCAACAGATTAATCACCCAAAAATTAAGGAGAATAGTATGGCAGGAAAAAAACGTCGGGGTCCTTATCCCTATAAGAATTTTTTCTGCCCGAACGCTTCTCCCTTACTGAAGAACAGCAGATAGAGAATAGCAGCGTAACCCAGTACCGATATCGTCGCCAGGACGGGATAGTAGTTGGCCAGCGTTGCTGCAATGATGACTGTGACCCAGTGTAGGATGATGATGGTTGTAGAGTGGAGCTGGATGGGAAAATCACGATAGCGGCAGATGACTGCCAGACCGCAGAGGTTCCAGCCATAGAGAGAAGCGAATGCGTGCAACCGCAGAAGTTCTTTCAGTTGGCCGGGGTGATAGTCCAGTATAAATTCAAACCAGACATACAGTACTCCGGTAACCGCTGAAAAAAACAGAAAACCCAGCCCGGAAATCAGAAAATTCTTCTGTTGCATTCTTCGACTATAGCGATAATAGATATAGAAAATCATCAGCACGGCGAAAAACAGAATGGCGGTCACAATAATCTGCGGAATAATGATTTCGAAAATAATCAGGCAAAAGAAGAAAATTACTCCCAGATTGATGGCCCAGAATCCAATCTCTTTCATTATTTTTACCTGCGTACCCGGTTTGTTTTCAATCGAGGAGAAGATAATGGACATGGTTATCAGGGAAACCGGAAAGGAAAAGCCTAGAAAAAATGTATCCAGCTTCAGCTTTGGCAGGTAGATCAGATGCAGGAACTCATTGTTCAGAATAACCAGGCTGGAGACGATTAAACCGACGGAGAGGCACAGCAGAGAGGCCTGATGGAACCTGAGATAGACCGGCTCATCTTTTTTAAAAAGTTGCAGAGGAATAAAAGAGAAACGTTTGATTCTGACCATTTCTACAATGATGGACAACCCCCAGGCTGTGACTATAGCAGGTCCATAGATTTGGTAAAATGATAACACTGCAAAACCAATTGCCAGGGCCAGAAAAAGGACCAGCTTTCCAGTGAATCGCTGCAGGTCTTCCGTGAAATACAACAGTATCGTCCCACCGCTGCACAGGTTGAAAAGAAAGATATGGAGTCTTTCAAAATTGTAGGCGCCGCCTCCCACAAAAAGGTGGAGATAGCCAAAGGTCAGTGCCAATAACATCAAAACAGCAAAAAACAACCGGACTTTCACACTCATGCTAAGTCATCTCCTTACCTAATATGTGGGCGAGCAGTGCTTCAGGTTCTTGAAACCGAAACTGGTATCCGGATTCCAGAAGAACTGTTGGCAATACCCGTGAACCGGATAGCAGGATCTCTCTCCCCATCTGTCCGAACATAGTGCTGATCATAAATGCCGGGATTGTTAAAACTGCAGGCCTGGAAAGCACAGACGCCAACACCCGGGTTAGCACAGAGTTGGTCACTGGTTCAGGAGCCGTCAGGTTGACGGGACCCGCAATAGATTCATGGTGGAGTAGATGATAAATCGAACTGATCACATCGTCAAGGCCGATCCAGCTGGTATACTGTCTACCGGATGCGATTTTTGCGCCCAATCCCAGTTGAAACGGCAGCAGCAACCTGGAAAGTGCGCCACCCGATGGATCAAGCACCACCCCGATACGCAGCAGGAGGGTCCGGATCCCCTTTTTCTCGGCTGGTTGGGCCGCCGCCTCCCATTGGTGACAGACGGACGAAACAAAATCATCTCCTGGTGAATCTGATTCCGTCAGGGGCTGATCTCCCCCGTTTCCATAGTACCCAACGGCAGAAGCGCTGATGAAGGTCTTGGGCGGTTGATCCATCTTGGCCATGGTTTCAGCCAGCAGACGGGTTCCCCGATTTCTGCTGTTGGTAATCCGTTCTTTTTTATTTACTGTCCAAATCCCTTCGCCAATCGGTTCTCCGGCCAAATGGATCACGGCATCAATCCCTTCGATATCCCTGGGGTCCAATTTGCCAGCAGCAGGGTCCCAGATCCGCTCCGTATCTCTGTTTCTGACAACGTCACGCCTCAGGCTTATGACCCGATGCCCGGCGGTCGTCAAAAAAGGGATCAGCGCAGATCCAATGACGCCACTGGCTCCGGAAATCAGGATATTTCTTGGATAGCGGTTGGGAACCGACAGCTGCTGTGCGATGTCCTGGGCAGTGCGGATATGTCGATAATTAAATATCCGTTCCAGTTTTTTGTGGACGAACCGGTTGGACAAGCTGTTTCGGAACGGGTGCAAAGGTAGTTTGAAATCAATTTCATCTTGCAGGTAGCAGGCGTCATCCCCTGCCGAGGTGAACCGATGCGTATGTATCCATCTCGAAAATGGACCTGAGACCGATTCATCGCGGAAAAGCGCATTCTCAACGAATTTTGTATGGCGAGCTCTCCAATGGTACGGAACAGGCCCCATTTTTAGGCGAAGCCTGACTTCGGCTCCCTCTTCGATGCCACCGCTACTGCTGATAATCTGCAAGGGATCCCAGGGAGGGCTCAGCCTCTCGATTGCACCCGGTCTGGCATGCCAGCGGAACAGCTCTGCGATTGGAGCCTCTATTTTTGACCGTTTGGTGAAAACGTGATGTTTCATAGCATGGGTCTTTAGTTACGCTGCTCAGGAAGGAAAGTATTTGGCTTCTTCTCCAGTAATGGTCAGCCTTGTTTCATCGTCCTCATCAGGCAAGGGCCATTTGTTGGCAACGGGGTCCGGTCCCTGAGCAGCGAGGGAAGTCGGAGAGTAGTCCTTAAAAACGGGTGAGGCCATCAGGTCGACTTTCGGATTCAGGCTGGTAAACTCAAGGGGAATTCCATTGGGATCAAAAGTATAAATGGAGTACAGATAACCATGATCCATCACATCTGTAACCGGAAAATCGGCGGCAACCATTCTATCCTGTATGTTGTGCAGGTATGCGAGCGATTTTAAGCCGATGGCCAGGTGATCAAACCCAAAAGGACCTTTGACGGGTTCGCCATGGCGCTTCCGAGGCAGCTTTTCAACGCCTTCCCATTCGAAGAAAACGACCATCATCTGCGCTGAAACTGAAAATGCATATTGCCGCCCCTGTTTCAGATGCAAACCCAGGATCATTCCGAATCCGAGAAAATCCCGCCAGTAGGCAACCGTTTTATCAATATCAGACGTGGTAAAGGCAGTGTGATGAATGCCCGTATAACTGGATTGATCCATTCGCACTCCTCGATTTATCCGTTGTGTAATGTGAAGGCGTAAGATCTCCTCTCCATTCCCCTGGCTGTTTAGGATATCATCGATCCCAGTTTTTCTCCGTTTTTAACCGCTTCTGACAAATCCAATTCGTCGGGGACATATTCAACCTTTACGCCCTTCAGGGGTTGTTCCCACTTGAGCTCTTCCATCGCGGCTTCCAATTCTTTTACTGCCTGGCCGCCCCAACCGTAGGATCCAAAAGCAAATCCCAGCCTATTCTGCGGTTTCAGTCCTCTCAAATAGGTCAGGAATTGGCCCATGGTGGGGAGCAACGTATTATTTAATGTCGGACATCCCAGCAGAACCATTTTGGCATCCAGGATATCGGTCATGATATCGGAGATGTGGTTATGCCTCAGGTTTCTGACCGTACAGCTGACTCCCGCATTTTCCAGGCCTTGTTCAAGTGAGAATGCCAGCTGCTCTGTTGAATTCCACATGGTATCGTAAATGATAACGGCTTTGTTCAGAGTTTCATGAGCGGCCCATTTCCCGTAGTCTTCAATAATTCTTGAGATATAGGATCTCCAGATCACTCCATGACTGGGGCAGATCATCTCAATATCCAAGCCTGACACTCCGGCCAGCGCTTTGCTGACCTGTTTGCCAAATGGCGTTACAATATTGGCGTAATATTTTGCCGCATACTTGCGTACGCAGGTCCAACCGATCTCATCGTCAAAATGCTCCGCCGATGCGAGGTGCTGACCAAAGGCGTCGTTGGAAAACAGAATTCTCGCCTCCGGGATATAGGTGACCATGGAATCGGGCCAGTGGACCATGGGTGTGTTGATGAAGGTCAGGGTATTTTTTCCCAGAGAGACTGTGTCACCGGTTTTTACGACTTGAAAATTCCACTCTTTTTTGAAATGTTGCCGGAGTCCCTTTTCACCGACTTTAGAAGAGATAATCGTAGCATCAGGGCAATATTCAAGTATATCTGATATCGCTCCCGAATGATCCATTTCAGTGTGGTTGGAGACGATATAATCGATGCGGCTTGGATCGATGATCCGCTTTATACGTGAAATCAGTTGACTGGCCACAGTTGATTTAACAGTGTCAATCAGAGCGATTTTTTCATCAACGACCAGAAACGCATTATATGTCGTGCCATTTTCAGTCGCATAGCCATGAAAGTTTCTAATATTCCAATCGATACCGCCAACCCAATAAATTCCTTTTTTCAATTCATGCATGATTCTTTATCCTATCCCTCTTTTACGAAGTATTCTTTGTCAACAAAACAGACTGGGCAGACCCAATCATCTGGAATGTCCTCAAAAGGAGTGCCCGGTTCAATGCCATTATCCGGATCGCCAACTTCCGGATCATAAATGTAGTCACAGGTTTCACAGCGGTATTTCATGATAGTTCTCCGAAATGAAGCGTGAGTTCTGATTATGAGTATATTGCGAAAACTATTTGTTAAGTGTTAACAGCTTTGCACTGATAATCTGGATGTGCTTCATCTCTTCTCTGATAATCCCATTGAGTTTAGCTTTTCCGGCTTCATCCGGAACCATGTCCTGCATTCCCAGATAGAAAACGATAGACTCTTTTTCTGCAACGATGGCTTCTTTCAGAACTTCCTGGGCTGAACTCGTATCGATCTGTTTTTCATAAAACACCCTCGTATCGGCCAGGGCTTGAAGATAGGCCGCTGTTTCTTCATGAGGATCAAAAACGACGTCTGCTTTTTCCTTGCTGGTAAGTGCCGCTTTCATCTCTTGAAAGGTACTTTCGTGCTGCAATTCCATCTCAGCGAGCTCGAGAAGGAAACTTTTAATGTCAGCATCCTTTATGTCTTCAGCCGCTTTTTTGTAGAAATCATGACCGTTTCTTTCAATTTGTTCGGCCATCTCCATGATCTCATTTGCATTAAACTTGTGGTACATTTTAAACTCCAAGTTATAGATTTAATCAGCATTGTCCGGTTAGGTTTTTGCTAAACAAAAACTGAATGATAAAACCGGTCTCTGAGCACAAGGATTTAAAGATTTTCTAAGTTTGCTTCACGAAAAACCGCCAAACTCGCCTACCTCGCTCAAACAAGGCTGATTTTCGCTACGCTAAGGGGTCGTTCAAAAATAACTTCACATAATCTATTTGCAAAAGTCCTAAAAACACTGGACATTTTGCAAACAGAATGTGAACTAATTCTTGAGCCGACCCTAAACTAAGAAAATCTAATAAATCCTTATAAGCTCGATCCAGGTTTTGTCATTCAGCTTTTTGCAAAAACCTAACCGGACAATGCTGAGATTTAATGTCATTAGTGAAAGTTGTTTATGCGTCTTCTGTTTTTTCGGACTGAATGAAAAAGGCCGAAAACAGAAAGCCTGGTCTCATCCTGTTTTTAGTCAGTTATATCTTTAAGCCTTGTCAGACGTCACTTAAGACTCTAAAGTCTATCACTGTTAAAATAAAGGATTTAAATCAAAGATTCCCGTTGACTGTGTTTAAATTGTAAAGGGTGAAAGGGCAGATATCAATGGAATTATTTAAAATAAGGGTGTGCAGGGGACTTCCATTTTAAAACTCAATTTTGGTTGCGGACTATGAGGATGAGCGTAATTTCAAGCTATTGAAGACTAATTCAATATGATTGACATCCAAAAATCGAGCATCATGTCTGGTAGAGGACAGCAATGTCCGGTCAGGTTTTGGCACAACAAAAGCTGAATGATGAAACCTGTCTCTTCACATAAGGATTTAAATTACAGGGTTACAATATTAACTGACATCTGTTATTTTTAAAGAACGAAGAAGCAATCAAAAAGAACAGATTTAGCCCTAAGCGATCAAATTGTCTATTCCTTTTGCGAGGTGAAAGAATGATCGATTTTATTCAACAGTATAATCCTGTGACCCAGGCCCTATTTGCCACTCTTTTCACTTGGGGCGTAACTGCCGCAGGAGCCGGAATCGTGTTATTTACACGGACGGTGAATCAAAAATTTATGGATTCCATGCTGGGCTTTGCCGCCGGTGTAATGATTGCGGCAAGTTTCTGGTCTCTTCTGGCACCCGGACTGGAGATGGCCGAATATATGGGGCATACACCGTGGCTGACTGCTGTGATCGGTTTTATGGGTGGTGGTATTTTCATGCGGCTGACAGATAAATTCCTACCTCATCTGCATCCAGGTTTAAAACTTGATAAACGTGAGGGCATCAAAACGTCATGGCAGCGCAGCACTCTCCTGGTACTTGCTATAACCCTGCATAATATTCCAGAGGGGTTGGCAGTGGGTGTGGCATTTGGGGCTGTGGCTGCCAATCTCCCTTCTGCCACAATTGGTGGAGCCATTGCGCTGGCAATCGGGATCGGGATCCAGAATTTTCCTGAAGGGACGGCTGTCTCAATGCCCTTAAGAAGAGAGGGGATGGGGAAGTGGAAGAGTTTTCTGTTGGGTCAAGCCTCCGGGATTGTTGAGCCCATTGCGGGTGTTATCGGTGCTTTGTTTGTCTTGAGAATGCAGCATATTCTTCCTTATGCACTCTGCTTTGCTGCGGGTGCCATGATCTTTGTTGTTGTGGAGGAGCTGATTCCTGAATCTCAGCATAATCATGCCAATATTGATTTGGTAACCATGGCCACGCTGACTGGTTTTTCAGTTATGATGATTCTTGATGTTGCCTTGGGCTGATTGTTGTCGCGATCGAACGATTTTTTTGAGTGCTTTGAGTGCTGTGATGAGGGCTAACCACCAATGATTTTGGTGATAATAATTTCCAATTTCTTTTTATTGATCGGTTTCGTAATATACTCGTCCATTCCGGAGTCCAAAAAACGCTCTCGATCACCTTTTAAAGCTGCGGCCGTGGCTGCGATGATGGGGATATGGGACTGACCTGCCTCAAGTTTCCTGATTTCGGCTGTTGCTTCAAGGCCATCCATTTCCGGCATTTGTCCATCCATCAGAATCAGATCGATCTGTTCCTGCTTGAATGCCTCTACTGCCTCTTTCCCGTTGTTTGCAACCACGACCGTGTGCCCCATCTTATTGAGCATTTTTCCGGCGACCTTTTGATTCATTAAGTTATCTTCAGCCACTAAGATCCGGTAAGAGCGCTTTTCGGTTTCATCGGCGATCTTTTCAGTTGGACTGTTTATGAGATCCGGTTTGATCTGCCTGCTTTCATCAATAGTATAGCGGGTAATTATGGGTCGGTCGGGTTGGTCCGTCGTTGGACCAACTGTGGCGAAGGCCATCCTGAAGCATTCGAAAAGGTGGTGTTTTTTCACAGGTTTGGTCAGGAAAGCGGAGAAACCCACTTTTTCCATTCGGCTGGCGTCTCCGCGTTGGCCGGATGACGTTGCCAGAATCAGGATGACATGTTTGAGAATAGGGTCGGTTTTGATCATTCTACCCAGATCCTCCCCGCTGATCTCAGGTATCTGTAATTCGATCACAGCAGCCTGAAACGGGTCATTCTCTGCCTCAGCAGAATTCAAGATGGAAAGCGCTTCCTGACCGCCTTCCACGCTGTGCACTCGACAACCCCACGATTCCAGATATTCTGTAAAAATCTTTCGATAGATCAGGTTATTGTCCACAACCAGTATTTTTTGTTTTTGGATGTTTTCCGGGATTTCAACTTTCGGGGATAGATTCTCAGGTTGTTTTTCCAAGTCCAAGGTAAACCAGAAGGTTGTCCCCTTGCCCACTTCGCTGTTGACCCCGATCTCCCCACCCATCAGTTCTGTGAGTTGTTTGCAGATCCTGAGTCCCAACCCGGTTCCTCCGTATTTACGGGCTGTTGATGAATCAGCCTGGGAGAATGACTTAAAAAGGCGGTCTATCCGGTCCTTTGGAATACCGATGCCGGTATCGATCACTTCGAAGCGCAGGCTAGCCTGCCTTTTGGTATCTTTCAACAGGGAAACGTGAATCGAAACTTCACCCGTTTCTACGAACTTAAGTGCGTTTCCCCCCAGATTGAACAGAATTTGACGAAGCCGGCCGGGATCGGCTCGGAGAAGTGTTGGGACATCCTTATCGATCAGCAGTCCAAAGGCGACGCCGCTGCCTTTGGCTTTGATGGCAAAAATATCTGCCAGATTTTCCAGGGCAACTTGCAAGTCGAAATCGATGATTTCCAAATCCAGTTTCCCCGCCTCAATCTTTGAGAAATCCAGGATGTCGTTGATCACCTCCAATAAAGAATTGGCGGTAATCTGAACAGATGTCGCGAAATCTTTTTGTTCCAGAGCAAGATCGGTCTCAAGCAGGAGATCAACCATTCCAATAATACCACTCATGGGCGTGCGGATTTCATGGCTCATCTGTGCCAGAAAGCCGCTTTTGGCCAGATTAGCAGCCTCAGCCTTTTCCATAGCCAGCCTCAGCTCTGTCGACATCTTTTTGTGGGTGGACAGCTCAATTTTCAGCCGGGTCCTAAGCTCGCTCAGATAACCTCCCCCGAATCCAATTGCAATAAATACAGAATGCGCTACCCAGAAATTTATGCGGTTTATATCGAAAATATTGAAATCGGACAGGAGCAGAGAAATTAGAATCGTATTGAGCAAAATTGCCGCCAGACCAGCAAAACAACCGCCTCGGCGATCAAACAAAAGAGACGCAGAAATGAGGGGGATTACAGTAAAGGCAACAGTTGCCACGGATAAAACATTGAAGAGGATAAAGAACACAATTATGTACAGCAGAGTCAGTCCAAGGACAATCGATAATCGAAATTTAACGGATGCTTGCATTGAAATTTACGGTTATGCATTTTTGCCGGTTTCGGAAGACGTTCGCAATGGCCTGGAATCACCCCCCCAAATCTCTGGATATAGCTGTTTTCTTCGGATTCCTTCTTAAACTATGCTTTCATCTTAAAAGAAAGATGATTTGATAGCAATCCTTATTACGTTGAGTGATTTAAGTCGGCGAATTCCCTCTCCCTGCTGCGACTGTTCTGCCGTTCTGAAATTGTTTTTGCCGGGAAGAGTGCTTTTTGTTCAAGTGGGGTTGTGTTTTGTGACCGGGTTTTGGATAATAGCTGTACGTGACAAGCATCATTTAAGGCTGTTGGGCAGCATCCATTAAAAATCCGTTTAAACGAGAAAAGGTAGTAGTGAGACTTCCGTCATCCAGGAATTCTTTCTCAATCAACGAAAAAGGAGATGATCATGATGACAGCAATCGTGCAGTTCAAGCTTTTAGAGCCTTTTAGTCGGGAACAGGCACAGGACGTTTTTTCAAGTACGGCCTCCAAATATCAAAATATTCAAGGGTTGATCCGAAAATATTACCTGTTGTCAGAAGATGGTGAGACTGCTGGCGGTGTATACTTATGGGAATCTCGTGCAGACGCAGAAAAACTCTATACCGAAGAGTGGAAGCGTTTCATACGGGATAAGTACGGTTCGGACCCCCTGGTAACTTATTTCGAGACCCCGGTTGTGGTCGATAGTTTATGGTAAGCTTCGGCCAGCATCAGAAAAGCGCTGATTCTTACACTGAGGTTTTCCCCATCTTCTGTTAATTTCAAGGCAGATTCCAGAAATTCGACACCCTCTTTATACCGCCCGATGACGAGGTGATTATGGCCCAATGCCATTGTGGCTTGACAACTAGCTGTTGTATTCCCCGTCTTTTGAGCCATACTGAGTGCGGATCTCGCCATACCCAAACCTTGTGAGATTTCTCCTCGGTATACCATACCAGTCCCAATTAGCGGGCGTTGCAACAGCGGAAGTCCCGTATGAGGCGCCCGGTCGACTTCAGGGGCGAATTCTTCGGCTAACTCCAATGCTTCTCGGTACCGTCCCTGACAAAAGAAAAAAATACGGCCAGTAGATTGGCGGACTGTTTCAATGGTTCGTCTTTGATCTGCCTGGCCATTTCCCAGCCTTCTTCAAAGTGCTCCATGGCGGATGTAAATTCGGAAATAATAAATTCGTGACTGCCCAGATACATCTTCAACAATGCCCGATACGGAACGAATCCCTTGCTGTCGGCCCGTTTAAGAGCCCTGTTGATAGACGTAATGGCCTTAAAAGATTAACAATATTACGGAGGTATTGTAATGACAAGTGTACGCACAAGAGTCTTTAAAAGTAATAGAAGTCAGGCTGTTCGCCTACCTAAAGCGATTGCTTTTCCGGAATCCATTAAAGATGTTGAAATAACAGCTATAGGCAACCAACGTATTATTACGCCTGCTGGTCAATCCTGGAATAGCTGGTTTGCGAGTTCAGGTGTTTCCAAGGATTTTGTGGAGGATCGGGAACAACCGGAAGACCAAGTTCGGGAGAGTTTGTGATGTTGAAATATATGCTGGATACAAATATTGTTATTTATACTATTAAAAATCGCCCCAATTACATTCGGAAACTTTTTAATAAGCATACCGAGCAGCTTTGTATTTTAGTGATGACTTTAGGCGAATTGGTGTTTGGTGCTGAACATTCACAACAGGTAGAACATAATCTGGCTGATATCGAAGCAATGGTTTCCCGGCTTGAAGTGTTGCTATTAGATAGTAAGGCGGCATTTCATTTTGGGCAGATTCGAGCCGAGTTGTATAGCCGAGGGAAACCCATAGACCCTTATGATATGATGATTGCAGGTCACGCAAGAGGATCCGGGCTTATATTGGTAACAAATAATGTGAAAGAATTTTCTCGGGTTCCAGGACTTCTCCTTGAAAACAGGGTCGCGCCGTCCCCAAACCCTTAAACACTTTCCATCTGGCAGGTGACGCACATATCCATTTTAATGCTAGCGGAATCGTCCTTTGTTACAATCTTATAATCATCATCACGGGAGGGGCGTTGGCTAATATTGTAATATGCCCTTAAAAAACGGTTGGACGAATAATTCAGCGGCGTTTTCCGGGCTGGCAATTTCCGGAAACCAGCTCGAAAGTTCAGACGCGGAGAAAATGGTCGGGATAAGCATCAGAGCCGCGATAATGGGATCAATCGGCCGTATGGAGTCGTCAATGATGCCATCGATCACTATGTTCGTCAGATTATCGGACAGCTGTTGAAATTTGTTCTCAAATTGTACTCTTTTGCTGGAAGTCAAGGCCATCAATCCGTTTGTATGGAGTAAAGGGCCGGACGGGTCAAGCTGAAACCGTACCAGATTGGAGATCGCATTGTTGATCCGGTCGCGATGATTTCCGGCTTTCCCCGCACGGGCGAGAGTATCGTCGATCATGGCGAAAGTCCGCTCATAACAGGCTGCGACTAATTCATCCTTGTTTTTGTAATGGTGATAGAAAGAACCTTTGGTACGCCCCAGTCTGGCCGCAATTCTCTCAACCGAGGCTCCTCGATATCCACTCATATTTATCAATTCAGTGGCTGCCTTCAAAAAAATCTGCTTGGACTTGGACAGCGCTTCGTAGTGAAGCGATTCTGGTTTTGGCCATTTAAAATTTTCCGGTCCGATGCCAATTGCCAGTATGTCAAACAGGCGATTCGCGATCCGGACGTAGTCCTGGTGTTGATTCAGGGCGAGCCAATAGCCAAACCAGTTAAGTTGTGCCGTCAAATAAAAAGCATAACTGTTGAGCTTATGCTTGTTTACAGTGTCAAGGTGATCCGGTCGAATCAACTCGCGTAATGAACGGAAATAGTTTCCGTAATCTTCATTTAGTTCACTTCTTTGTGGATCGCTTAGAGAAGTAATATACCCAAAGTCCAACAGGGGATTTACCTTCTCTTGGTTGATCTCTTTTTGAAAAGCAAAATAGAGCTCAAGGAATGTCCTCAGCCGTTCGTAGGAGGTCGATGCCTGTTGCGCTTGGGTAATAATCTGACGTAATTCTCCAAAAGCATACCTGTAACATGCCACAACCAGATCATCTTTGCGCTTAAAGTAGTAAGTGAGATTGGCGAATGTCATATCCACGCTGGCAGCCAGTGTCGCAAGAGTGGTGTCTTTCAGTCCGTTTTCATTAAATACCCGTGCTGCGGTTGCCAGTATTTCTGTTTGTTTCCGTTTGTATTTTTGCGTATTCCTTCTGGATCCGCCTTTGGATGAACTGAGGGGTATTTCTGTCGGTTGTGGTTTCATGGTCTCTGTGACTCCGTTTTCTTAGAAGGCAACGTACCTTGTCAGGTGAAACAAGGAATGGAAAAATCAGGGAGGCAGAACGAATCTTCAATCAGATTATGCATTCTACTTTGTGGAAGACTAGGTACAGGTTGACCTTTTCATATCCGGTTTGATTTGGCAAATTAGCGCGTTTCTGCCTCTCCACTGACTCCCGTCAAGTCTATTTGTTTTCATACCTATTTACAAAATAAAAAATTCTATAACCATACCTATAAATAAAAAATAATCTGCAGATTCTATCTTTGCATCTGGCTGGTTTTCTGTTTGCCAAACGCGAAGTTGTATCGTGTGTCAACCTTTTGGCTTGCCAAGAGATATTTTAACATGCTGTTATGTTTTGTAAAATATCAGATTATTAAAAAAGCTGCAGGATTTATCGTCAGTATTCAAGCAACAGGACAGGGGTTTTTTCTTCCGAGGTAGAATTGATGAATAAGTGTATAATAACAGAGCATAAGAAAAATATAATATTTTTTTATTGACAACGTCGAGGCAGGCGCCTAAAAATTTAACATACCAATATTAAAAATATATAAATTGAGCCAGAAACCACTTTGACAAAAAACATATAAAATGGGACAAATTCCAATTAGACATCCCAACGATAACTCGAGACATCCCAACGATAACTCGGCAGAGGAGTTTGTCATCAAATGGGTTACCAGGAATAAAGTTAAGTTGATGAGAAAAGTCCTGGTTGTATACAAGCATAACTACTCGTTTTCCATGGGCACACACCTGGCAGGGGGCTTTGACGCCAGTTGATTTTTGGGTTCGATCCGGTATTAACGAAGTCCTGGCATAGTTAAGGGCAGGGCATTTAAGGTCAACGAGATCTGCAATAAATACGGGCAGGATACGATTGCGTGCGGCGCCACCATCGCCTGGGCAATGGAGTGTTTTGAAGCAGGTATCTTGACCACGGATGATACCGGGGGACTGGAAATCAAGTTCGGCGATGCGGAAATCATGGTAAAACTGGTACAAATGATTGCCGATCGGGAAGGGTTTGGGGATATACTGGCAAATGGTTCTGCAAAAGCGGCGGCAAAACTGGGGAAAGGCAGTGAGTTTCTGATTACCTGTAAGGGATCTGAAGCACCGGCACACATGCCACAGCTCAAACGGAGCCTGGCGTTGATCTATGCGGTGAATCCCTTCGGTGCTGATCACGAAAGCAGTGAACATGATATTGCATCTGAGGAGCCCACGTTTGATATTTTCCAGGAACGTCAGCAGGTTTTGGGTTTGGTAGAACCCCAACCGGTAAGAAGCCTGGGAGCGGGAAAGATAAATTTTGCCCGCAAAACCCAGCAATTTTATAGTTTTTTGGATAGCGTCGGACTCTGTATGTTTGCCTGGGGATCAGCTTGGCAGCTCTATGGTCCGCAACAGGCTGTCGATCTTGTACAGGCGGTTACCGGTTGGGATGTTACCATCGAAGATCTTCTGACCGTCGGAGAACGTCGCATCAATATGATGCGAGCCTTTAATGCCAGGGAAGGATTAGATCGGGCGGATGATGCGCTGCCCGTGAAGTTTTTTAAACCGTTAAGCGGTGGGCCGTCAGATGGATTGGCGTTGAGTCGGGAAGAGTTTGAAAACGCACTAGACGAGTATTATCTGCAAAGTGGGTGGAACAATGACGGTCTTCCTGCTCGCCAGACATTGGAAAGGCTGGGCCTGGACTGGGTCGCTGAAAAAATGAATATCTAAAGCATTTTCTGCGCATTATCAGTCTGCCCTGAACAGGAATAGAAGAGATTAATAATGGTTTAAACCAGGTGAATAACGTACCTCATCCGAAGGTGTCGATTCCAGTGTTGGATCAACCGAATCCGGCGATAAAAAAACATCCCTCTTATCAGCAACCCTATTCGAAGTCAACGGTTCCTGGCTGATCATTCTGATCAATTCAAAAAATTTTTCAATTGATTCCGGTGTCACTGAAACCGCTCGATCAAATGAAACCGCCGGTAAATTTGTAAGCGGATCCATACTGACCTGAAGTCTTAAATGACTAAAAAACGCGACCAGTTCTCCCAGAAAACCGGCTTTGTTTCCTAACAAAAAACTTATCAGTACCATTGACTTGCATAAAGACCAGCTATCGACTGGGTTTGATGTTTATAATTTCATAAAAACAACTAATTATATCTGACTAAAATTTGTAGTATCGTAAATTGGTCTTGACTATTTTACGATACTACGTATATTAGTCAAAAAAACGATTCTAAAAATTATAGCGGTCGAATATGTATGAAACGGTCATATGAATACACATTGACAGAACATTTAAAGCAGAATCGACAAATGGTTTTTCTAACAGGTCCTCGACAAGTTGGAAAGACAACCCTTTGCGTTGGGCTTGATCCAGGCTGTACATATTTGAATTGGGATAATCAGGACGATCGGGCAAGAATTGTAGAGGGACCATCCCGTATTGCTGAGGTGGTGGGTTTAAGCACTTTACACAAGGATAAGCCAACTGTTGTTTTTGACGAGATTCACAAGTATTCCAAATGGAAGGAGTTTCTGAAAGGATTTTTCGACACTTATAGTAATCGTGTAAAAATCGTTGTAACGGGAAGTTCGAGATTAGACGTTTATAAAAAAGGTGGCGACAGTCTCATGGGGCGTTATTTTCTTTATCGCTTACATCCGTTTTCAGTACGTGAGATACTGGCTCCCAAAATAGAGGAACAAGAGATACAAACCCCAATTGCCATCAGAAAGGATGATTTAAACGATCTTTTTATGTATGGAGGATTTCCCGAACCGCAGATCAAATCCAATAAGCGTTTTTTCAATCGATGGAAAAAATTACGTCATCAGCAACTTTTTCAAGAAGATATTCGAGATTTTAGCCGGATTCAGGAAATCCAACAGATGGAGTTACTATCACAGCTTATTCAACAGCAAGTAGGTCAATTAATTAACTACACTGCCTTGTCAAAAAAAGTGAGAGTTTCAGTGGATACGATCCGTCGATGGATTATTGTTTTGAATTCACTTTATTATTGTTTTACAATCCAACCTTGGAATAAAAATATTCCCAGGTCTCTCCTTAAACAACCGAAGCTTTATCTTTGGGATTGGTCTGTCATACAGGACATTGGGGCAAAAACTGAGAATTTCGTGGCTTCTCATTTAAAAAAAGCAGTCAACTGGTGGACAGATAACGGCTATGGAAACTACAACCTTTATTTTCTAAGGGATAAGGAAAAGCGAGAAGTAGATTTTCTGGTAACACGAGACGAGCAACCCTGGTTTCTGGTTGAGGTTAAGTCTGGAAAAACCAGCCGTATTAGTCGGCAGCTTATTTATTTTAAAAAGCTAATCAATGCCGAACATGCATTTCAACTATCGTACGCCATGGAATATGTCGATCAGGACTGCTTCTCGAATGACCAGCCAGTTATCGTGCCCGTCACAACATTTTTATCACAACTGGTTTAATCAATTTCAGAAAGAATCGCTCGTATTTGAAGAAAACCTGCAACTTTGCGAGGAGTGGGAAAGATATTTCAAGATCTTTTTGATGATTTGTGGATTGTCGCTGAATGCGATTAAAAGTCGCTGGATTCCCCAGATGCCCGCTAACCGATCCGGGTATTAAGAGTCTATGGGCGGGATATTTTCCCAACGGTCCTCTGGATGAACAGCGCGGTTGATTATCGTTTTTCGGTCTGTCAGTCCGGGGTCCTGCTGGACCGAGAAGAGGAGGAAGCTGCCAAGGCATATGGCCAAAGCAAGAACTAATCCAACAATCCGGAGGAAATCGAGTTTGAATTCAATATTCAGCGCGATGGCAGTGAAAACCGCTGTCAAGGCTGCGATACTGAGCAATTGCTTCAGATGCCAACTTTCCATGATGTGTCGATTCTCAGTTTTCTCAGTGCCGTTTATCCGAAGATGAAAGGCGCCCAGGTCCCAGGCGAACAATGAAGCGGTCATCACTGTCACCATCAACTCGATTGAACTGTCCATAAATATACAATAAATAACTGCGGACGCAAAAACAAACAGGCCCAGGTGTGACGACATTTTTCAGTTTCAGGGACAGAGGCGTGACCTCCAGTACGGTCTTCAGTTTAAAAAGAAGTCGTTTTTTGAAAAGGCCCAGATGACTGCCGATGATTGCCCGAAACAGGCCAAATGTGTATTTGCCGCGATCGGTACGTATGGTATAGTTCCATTCGGCTGTCTCTCCGGGACCCAGGGTGGTCAACAAAACATTGGACCCTGCAGTTAATTCTAGCCGACTCGGCAGAAGGTCTTCCAGTAGTAATTCCTCCAGCTTTGGTCCCCGGTTCGTGATGCGTAACCTGATCACGACCGTCTGTCCATGTATGATCCGGTCGCTGTCGATTCTTCTGGAAATTTCGAATTTGATTTCAGCCGGTCTGTGCAGAAAACCAGCCCCCATATAAAAAAGAAGCGGCAGCATCAGGACGAAGAGTTCACCTCTCAGGCTCACTGCAGCCAGCATCGGCAACACAAGCAGCAGGCAACTGGGAATGAAGTTTCTAATCATGGTCAATTTTCTTTGAGAAGTGGAACCGGAACAGAGTTGCCAATACCTTCGATGACATCACTGGCAGCCCCGGCTTTCATCCACAAATCCGGCACCAGTATCAGGCGATGGATCAATACTGAATCGATGAACAGCTTGATATCATCCGGCAGGACATAGTCCCGTTTTTCGATGACAGCCCGGCCCAGGGCGAGTTTCAACAGGGCCAGCCCGGCCCGGGGACTTGCTCCCGCTGTCACCCGGGCATGCTGGCGCGTCTTGCCAACCAGATCGACAATATATCGTTCAAGGTCCGGTCCGATAAACACCTCTTCAATAGCCTGCCGCATTTGCTGTATCTGAACGGAGTCCGTGATGACATTCAACTCGATTTGATCATGTTCCCTCTGCTTTCTGCGATTCAATATCTCCTGCTCCTCTTTCGGTGTGGGATACCCTACTGAGAGCTTCATCAGGAAACGGTCCAATTGGGCTTCCGGCAAGGGAAAGGTTCCCTCAGACTCGATCGGGTTCTGTGTGGCAATGACGATGAACGGTTCGGGAAGCTTCATGGTTTCGCCCTCGATGGTTACTTGGCGTTCCTGCATGGCTTCCAAGAGTGCCGATTGTGTCTTGGGTGAAGCCCGGTTGATCTCGTCGGCCAGGACAATATTGGCGAAAATTAGCCCCTTGCGGAGTTCAAACTGATTGGTGGTCCGATCGTAAATATATCCGCCGGTGATATCACCGGGAAGCAGGTCCGGCGTAAACTGGATTCTTTTGAAATCAAGACCCAGGGCGGTTGCAAAACTGTTGGCGATCATGGTTTTGGCCAGGCCGGGAAAATCCTCAAGCAGAATATGCCCATCTGCCAGCATCGCTGTCATGATCTACAATTATTCAAAATACTGATATACGGTTGTTACTGAAATTCGACACACCGCAAGCACTTAAAACGAAAACTGATCGCACACAGCTATCTGCAGCTGACGGCATGATTGTTTCCTCATAATAGATAAACAAAGAGTTGCAGTTGTTTCTGGTTTCGCAGCAGTAAGAAAGGGCGGCCTTTTGAATAAGGTTCCATATTGAAACATGGAAATTCGTCTATGGTAGGACTTGGGGAAAAAATGATAATTGTATAACAGGTATGCTTTTTCAACAACTATTTTGCAAATCATCATGAAAACTTAGTATCTATTCAGCTCCCCTCCGTCGAGGGGATTATAATTCAAAACACGCATGAATCCATCCATGGAGCTGTTGGAAAACGTCCTGTTTTCCATCGTTTTGAATCATAATCCCCCCGACTCCGGTAA
>Ga0233437_1001494_pt1 | contig 42536 bp, 60 predicted proteins | sample SI_122_August201_FD_182714 | JGI IMG/M metagenome (GOLD analysis project Ga0233437, IMG submission 182714) | Seawater microbial communities from Saanich Inlet, British Columbia, Canada - SI_122_August2016_200_MG | ecosystem: Environmental > Aquatic > Marine > Inlet | place: Canada: British... | reverse complement strand
ATGTTTACAGGAGAGCTTGTTTATAGAATGATGAACCCAGACACCAAGATGAACGTGCCAACCATTGTTTACGAGCAAGTAGAGATTGAACTTGATAGACATTTAGCTGTCTGTGAAACCGATAAGGAGGAAGATAAAAATGGCTGATATATCAATGTGTAATGGACATGGATGCCCACTTGAAAGAGATGAATGTCACAGGTTTACCGCACCACAATCGGAACATTGGCAATCATGGTTTACTAAAGCACCTCATGAGGATGGGAATTGTGAATACTATTGGGACAATGCAGGACACATGAAAGATATTCGCCATGAGAACACTAACCCCATAGAATCGGAGGAAAGATGAAATCTTTAATCAAGTGGCTTTACTTTTATTTTGAAGATAGAATATTTTGGAGAATAAGATGAATAAAATAGACTTAGAAGCATTAAAATCACATTCACATAATATTGATGAAATCAATGTTGCACTTAAATACGTCAGAGAACATTCAATACTTAGCGGTATATCATTCAAAGCATTTCAGGGTATTGATGAATATTTAACTACTGCTGTTATGCTAATAGAAGAAATACTAAAGAATAAGAGGAGGGACTGATGACTGTATCAGAATTAAATAACAATATGTTTAGAACTATTGGAGTTGGTGATATTGTTGAACATAATGAAGAAGACCACTCTATGCTACTTGTTACTGTAATGAATCATTCTGCTGCTGAGTTTACTGGCGTTATTATTTACCCTGGAAGAAATGTTAAAATTGGTTCTACAATGACTGCAAAATTGTATAAATATCATAAGTATTTAGGCAAAATAACACTATATAATGATTAGGAGTATATAATGAAACAGTTTAAAGCATTAAAGACAGTCAAGAACAGAAATAATACTACACTTGTTGCAATCAACAGTGCTGACAATATTGTTATTCTATCACTTGCCAAAGTTGAAGTTGACTACACACAATATGTTCATGTTGATGGTAGGAAGATGGCTGAGGCGATGATAGAAGTATTGGAGAAGTAGAATGAAAAAGTTTCATTTAGGACAAGAAGTGGTGATTGATGGTACGGAGCTAAAGGGCGTTGTGAGAGATGCCGTGCTTGGCAAAGACATTGAGCATTTTGATAATGGGGTGTATGTGCAGGAGGTCATATTGTTGACAGTCGAGATAGAGTTGCACCCAGACCTCATTACACCGACAACGCAGGATGACCCCCAATAACTAATACGTGAAACAAGGAGAAAGAAAGATGGCATTAATTTCACTTGAAGAAAGCGATAAGAGGGTGTAATACTTGATAAGAGGATAGGCTACTACTTCTGGACATGCTTGGTGCATAAGGGACAATATACTGGCCATTAACCGCCAAAAGTGTCCTAATGGGTACTATAATAGCCTTTAATCACAATATATTGATACTTTTATCCCAATAGCCATACCATGATAGAAACATATGCTTATAAAGTAGCTGGTACTGATACAGTATGGGTCACAAGAGGTGATGAATACTTTATTGGTGATACAATTAAATATTAAACTCGAGAGTGATGCAGACTCAGTACCGCCAAATCATTAGGCTAGAACGTCGAGGAATAGCTAACCTCATGCGTCACTCTCTAATCATTATAATACTTGAAAGGCTATCAAATGAGTGAGTTCTTTTTAATAAAAGATGTAGAAGAATGGGAGAATGGTATCTATGTCTCTCAAGACCTGGTTGTTGCTAAAGGCACATACCAGGAGTTGAGTGAAATAATGGATAACATAGACCTGCGTGGTGGTGACTCCAGTTTATTCCATGCTACATCATATGTAAGGCCAATAACACCTGTTGGCTATGAAGATATGCTTAAATTTGGATGGGGTGCAGTATGACCAAATATTATCTAATTAAAGACTCTGGCATTCGTCAGATACTTGTAGCTGAAGGCTATCATAGTGAAGTCACTGATGTAATGGCTGGTGTAGTTGAAAGAGGAGGAGGTTATGGTCTCTTTCGTATTACTACATTCTTAAGCCCCCTGGTTATTGTTGGCTATAAAGAGTTCTCAGACATTATGGCTAGAATGGGAGGGATAACAACATCATGAATCCTAAACCAAAGAAGGTAACACATTATGTGTACTGGGAAGAATTAAGCCTTGAAGGCAAGACTATAGTATCTAAAGAGTTTAATACCATGTTGCAGGCTGCAGCCTTTGCAGCAAGCCTGGTTGCTAGAGATCACTGTAGTAATATCTATCTCAATACATTATCTACTGTAGAGTATAAAGGAGTACCAAATGAAATTATCATTAAATGATAGACGCTTGGCTCTTCATGCTCGATTGAGGTCTAAAGGCAAATCACCACAAACATGTGTTAACCAGATAATGAATAAGTTGCCTGGCCTCAAAAGACATCATTGTGCTCACTATTATATTCCTGAATATTCGGAAGGTGAAGCCGGTTGTACATATAAGGAAGCTGAATGCTTCCCAAATGAGTGTAAAGACTACACTACAGAAGAGTAATCATCATAGTACAAGAGAAAGGACATGAGCTATGAATAAGTTCCAGAAGTTTTTGAAATCTGTGCAGAACTATATACGTACAGATGTTACAAGAGAAGATATTAATCTTAAAAAACTTACTGCACCAAGACCTGATGGACATCCTAATTGTCCAGACTGTAATCAGAATAGGTTCAGTACAATGTATAAGTTCCCCAATGGTCAGCGACAGATCAAATGTCGTAATGAGAGTTGCGGTTCAGAGAGGATAGTCTGATGGCACAAGATTATGAAATGGTTGTTGCTGAAATGATGGTTGGCAAGCAATGCTCTGGATGCTTTGTGCCATTTGTCAAAGAGCATGGACATCCTGTATTTTGTGGTTATTGCTGGAACCAGGAAGCTAAAGGCCAGGCTCATCGTATTCGTGGTATATTACCAACAGAAATAGCTGGTTGTAAGCAAACTCAATATGGGACGGTAAAATAATGAATGAAGGAATGTTTGTGGGTATATCAATAGCTCTTAATCTCATACTCCTTGCCGGTATTTATATGTGGCTGCAAAAGAATAAAAAACTTAGCAAGAGAGATTTTGATCCATTTGCTGAAGTAGATGAACTTGTTAAAGCCAATGAAGAGTTCGTTAAACTGCATGGAGCGACCAAAGTAATGGGCTCATTCTCCGGACTCATTATGACTATTCAAGAATTACATCCAAGCAATAAAGAGCTAGAAGCTTCTATGGGAAAAGTAATAGCAGACAAACGATTGCTTGAAGGATGTATGAATGCATTTAAATTTGCTAATGAATATATAACATTTACCAAGGGTCGTATTGGCCTTGTTATAGAATTACCAAAAGATGGTGACATAATAGAGCAATTCAGGGATATAATCAGAGATAAAGATAATCCCGACTTGCCAAACTGAGAAAGGAATGAATGGCAGTAACAGGTAGAATGGCTCAGAAGTATCGAGGGTCAAGCCCAAGTCGTATTAAAGAAGCACAAGATAGAACAAAAGAAGCTATTAAAGCAAGGGCATACTATGAATGTTCACAACTCAACAAGGATGAAATAGAATTTCTTAAAGAGGTAGGACTCTATCCTATTGCACCTATCGTTACAACTAAAGTAATGACTAAAGATGAAATAAAACGACACTATCCTGATTTCTCTATGAATAGAACCCCTATACGCAATAGATCATGGCGTAACTACGATAAATAAATAAATGGGTGGCATGAGTTCTTCTTGTGCCACTCCTAAAGGATATTGCTATGAAATTTATGAAATTTAAATCATTTGATCCACCTATGTATAATGCTACATATAATATGAATGGCAGAAGAGATCAAATTGGAAGCTTTGGTCACTATTATTCTGAATTATGTTCTAATTGTCATTATGCTGCTGGTCAACATCAACCTTCAAGTTATTGTAAAAAACCAAGACCTGATTCTGATTTTTCAAAAGTCCAAATCACATATGTTCGAGGTGAATTTGTTACAGAGTTGCCAAAAGATGAAAAGAGTATAACTATAGAGCTTAAGAAACATATGGCATGGAGGAATAAATAATGGCTACTCAGAAGTATAAAGACTGGGTTACTACACCTAAAATGACAAGAAATGAAAAGCCAACATTTAAAGCCCATAATCCTCCCCTATACCAGTATAATTACGAAAAGCCAAATGAACAAGACCATGGACATTACTGGGGTGAAGTATGTGCTCTTTGTGGATGTGTGTATGGTAATCATGAATATCCAGGAAATGAATGTGTACCTACTGGTAAAAAAGCAACAGGTAAACTCACAAAAGTTAGAGATCAAAAATTACAAGTAGTCATTAATCGTGAACTTGCCAAACATAAGAAATGGAGAGATAAGTAATGGAGGGCATCATACAATTAAAAGTTAATAATCCAAGAACATTCATTATTATAATCAAATCTAAAGAAGAATGGGATAAAGCTGCAGCCAAGCTCAAGAAATCTGGTCGTAAATTTGGGCCTGCTGATGTAAAATATACAAAGAAAAGAAACTTTCTTATTCAATATTATAGTGCTGAACCACAGAAAGTATTTCATGTTGAAGACACTGTAAAAGACTGGCCAATGATAACATGTGAAGACTTCTTGACTAAAGATGTATCCTATGATTATGACGATGAAACTATTGGGGATACACTTTTCAAGCTAACAGCTAAAGATAAAAAGAAGGTGCTTGACGAGCACATTAAATGGAGAGAAACCCAAAGGGGATAAAATGAAGACATTACGCTTATTAATGACGAAAGACTGTCAAAGAGCTTGTCCTGGTTGTGTTAATAAAGATTGGCAACTTGACAAGCTTGCTGTATGTGACTCATATAAAGGTTATGATGAGATAATTATAACCGGCGGTGAGCCCATGTTAGATGTTGTAAAGTTGATGCGTATTGTGTATCAAATCCGTGAAGAGAATCCAAAGGCTAAGATATATGTATATACATCCTATACAGAAAGATTCACAAGGATCGCATGTGTATTATATAATGTCGATGGTATTACACTTACTCTCCATGACCAGAAAGATGTCATTCATTTTGAAAAGCTTGACGCAATGCTTTACGATGCGATGGCTAAGGATGACTGGGAGCACAAATCATTGAGACTTAATGTATTTAAAGGAATCAAATACATCAAGCCTTGGTGCAACTGGCAGGCCAAGAATAACATAGTGTGGATTAAAGATTGTCCACTACCAATAAATGAAGTCTTTATGCGAACTAAAGACATTTAGAATTATGCTTGTTATAATTGAACGCCTTGTTGAGCTGGTATATTCCCCTGGCTTAGTACCTAGAAACAATATTTCACATATTGTAACGGAGAACACCCACGGCGCTGCCTTTTTCGCTTGCCCTAGTAAGTTATAACGCATAAGCAATGGGCCATGCAAGCCGAAGTTTTGAAGACATAGATGCACGTATCCGCCGGATAAACTGTCGCCGTTTTCTCCAGTAGGATTCATGGCCTAAAGTATTATATTGATTGAAGAAAGAAGGGATTTATGAAAAAAGAATCTGAATTTATATGTATTAATTGTAATCCAGATGAGCCTTGTATATTAAGACTTATTGTAGATGAAAATGATATTCCTACAAGATGTCCATATTCTGAATATGGATGCCCTTCTTGGGAGAAAAAATTAGGGAGTGGTAGTGAATCTCGCAGCACCACTTCTAAGCGCAAAAACTGGCGAGAACATAAAAGATAGCATACATCAAAAAGTAAAGGAGAATGTATGAACGCAAGAAAAGAAGCAATGGTGAAAGCTGCTGCAAATCTGGAAATCATCGAAATCAACAACAAGGTATATCTGGGTGTCCTGGGAAAGGGTAAAGTTTCCAATGCTCTTGACGTCACTGGCGGTGGATTTTCTAGTCGCAAATGGATTGCCTCTGAGATGAGTGAAGAGAACAAGGAAATCACTCTGGGCGGTACTATCCAGACTATCTCCACACCTCTCTCCAAAGATCAGCAGAAACAGGTCGAGTTCGAGCTGTATCAGTATGGTCGTGCAGAAGATACTGCATATACCGATTTGGTTAACGACGCGTTCTTCGCTCGTACCAATCGTTAAGGGGTGCTTTAACATTCGAGGCTAACCAAGCTTCGTAGTTCCCAAGGGAGTTATGCTGTTCATGTTCCCCCCCAAATATGAATAGAGTCACATAACTCCCTTTCCCTAGAAAGGCAAATCAAATGAATGAATTAAAGCTATTGAAAGCTGCAGCTACGAATCTTGTAGAACTCATCGAGAATTTTGAAGCTGAAGTTGCTCTTGCCGAGCAAGGAACATTTAAAGAAGATATACTTCAGGTGAACAATCAGATGGGAACCGCCATTGCCGAGATAAGAGGTGAGTATATCAATCTCGCTGGTTCACCAACTTGGCTTGCTATTAACCAAATGATAAGGAATACAGGAGGCAACTAATGAAAAGCTTAAGCTCTCTTTTTATGGCTGGTATCGCCATAATTCTTGCTCTTGTAATGCTTACTAATGGCATAGATACTTTGAAAGATTCCATCATTCCCGGTATAGCCATAATTATAATCGCAATCATAATTGGGTATTTAGCATGGATTTTATTGCTAAGAGCACTCGGAATGAAAGAGGTAGTGAAAGATGGAGAAACAGACGCAGAAACAGGAAACGGTGAAACTAGCTGATTGCATAAGAATTGTAGAGGTCACCAAGGATAGTCACCTTGGAGGACTTATTGGAGAACACATCAAAGGTAAAAAAGATGTGGTTGTGACTAAATTGAAGGAGTAAAATGATTGATTTCAATGCTGTATATGATATACACTTAAAAGACCTTCAAAACGCTAATCAAGAAAAACGCTATAAAGGCAACGAAGAATGGTATCACGCGTCTAGTGCAGGGCGGTGCCATATATATCAGCAATTGAAATTAAGAACAGATATAATAGCTAAACCAACTGATGAGCGCACTCAACGTTTATTTAGACTGGGTGATTTAGTTCATGGGGACATTCAAGAGGCAATATCCAAATGGTTTAACCTTAATAGTCAACCTGGCGACACCTTATTAATCGAAAAAGAGATAAGGCTCCCCGAGTTCAATGTTAGAGGTTTCCTGGATGTTGGCTACATACGTGGCACAGAATTGCATCTGTATGACATAAAGACCGCAGCTTCATTCAAATGGCAGAAAACCTTCGGCCAGAAGCAAAATCGTGATATGAATCCCTCGCTCAACTATGAGCTTCAACTGGGTACATATGCTCTTGGTCTTCTTGAAGAGTTCCCTGAATTAAAAACAATACATCTACATCTTGTCTGGTATAAGAAAGACAACTCTGATATGCGTACTATGCCAATTGAAGCTGAATACATAGAACGTGCAAAAGAATACTGGACAGAAGTAAATAAGAATGCAGGCTGTCAACTTATACCCTTTATTGATTTAGACTGTCCTGTAGCTGAATGGGAATGTAGATATTGTGATGTATCACATGAATGTACATCTCCAAAGGCTCCAGAATATACTGGTCAGACAACAAGAGATGGAACTCCAATTAAAGCAGAGATTGGGAGAAGAGGACAAACCTAATGATACATACCATTAAGATGGATAATAAAGAGTTCCTTACCATTATAGGTAAATATCTTGCTGAAGAAAGAGCAGAAGAACTGGAAGTTTTGCATCTTGAACTTGGTAATGAAATCACTATTGTAAAAGTAGAGCCATGGGCTCCTAATAATACAGAAGTTAAAATAACATTAACAACGGAGGAGGAGCTTGAACAAAAACCTACCAGTGGTTAATGAAGTTGAACCAAAACAATTGGTAAAACTTTACAAACCAATGTTTGATGATTTACGAGATCATGACAACGCTATCAAAGCAGACAAAACACCACCAGATCAAGTCAAAAAACAACAGAACTTTGAATACATAACATTTCAACACATGAAGAATAAAATGGATGAATACTATCCAGGCTGGCAAGAGGAGATTATCTCTCTTAAAATGGAGTCTGGGTGGGCTATTGTTCATGTAAGAGTTACAGTTGTAATGCCTAATGGTGTAGCAGTAAGTCGTGATGCTATGGATGCACATCGTATCCAGAAGAATCGTGAGAAACAAACGCTGGTAGACCCAGGAAATGATATAAAGGCTGCAGTTTCAGATGCATTGAAAAAAGCCTTTAGTCTATTTAGCATCGGGGCTGATGTGTATAAGTTCTATGAGCCTGTGATGACTAACGAGGAAGTTGAAATACTTCTTCAAAAAGCTGAGATAATTGGTAAACGTGACATCTTTGAAGGTCATCTTGAAGACGGTAATCTAACTGCTAAGAATTACGCGCAAAATCTCGCCAGAATAGAGCGTGCAATCGAAGAGCAGGAAGAGAACGCTGAAGGATGATGACTCCAGAGCAATTGTTCCCAGAAGGACAATTATTTGATATAACTACCAATGAACCGAAGCTGTATAAGGATGTAAGATATGTTGGAGAAGCTGTTCTTTATGGGAAGCCATTGTTGATATTTGAAACAGTGGATGGAATTAGAGAACGTGTCAATCCTTCATATATGGTTTCTTATAACGATGCTATCCCTACAAATACAGAAGTTGATGAGGATGAACCCATTGACGAAACAACCAATGACGAAAGGATTACGCATGGGTAAGAAAATTGCTTATGATGAAGCCAGAAAGTTAGTAGAACAGAAAGTCTTCTCGGAAGAGGGATTTGCTTTACTGCTAAACAATGGTCAAATCGGTGCGCCTACCATTGAACCGGCTGCTTGCCAAGTAGTAGATTCAAAGGGTGACGTATACGATTTTGTTTACACATTCAAACGCGCTGAAGGCGGAAGGGCAAGAATAGGATACAACGCTCCAGTTGTTAACCTAATCAATGCTGTAGAAGCTATGAAAGCTGATTGGCTAGAAACAAACGCCACAACTACAAAGGCAACTAAGTAGTGAAGCCCGCAAAGGGAGCGCCTGTTTATGATCCATCAGAAGACATCAGTATAACGCCGGGAATTTATCCCGCACATGTAGCAGATTTTGCAGTAAATAGCTTCAAGGGAAACCTTGTGTACAATATAACGTACAAGCTTGCAGACGCTGTGAAGGAAATGGAAATACCTCAAACAAAACGCTTGGCAAGTGGCAAGCTACAGTTTGTTCATGAGGATGCAGATGAGCAAAACCCCCATATTATGGTCAGTGCCAAGTCATTGGTTGGTCGCAAAGTAAAGGGTGAGGGCATCTGGTATACTCCTACACCTGCCGAGGGTGATGGTTGGAAGAATCGCAACTATCATCAGAATTTCGAGGCAATGGGTGTGAAATTTCCCAAAGACAAAAATGACAAACCGATTCTTGCTGAAGTTGAGCGAGAAGATGTTATTGGTTTGCCTGCTCTCGTTCATGTAGCAGAACATAGCTATGTAAAAGAGGGTGAAACAGAAAAGAAGTACACTGTCAACGTAAAATCAGTAACTGAATGGGATGATGGAAAACGTCTGAAAGAGGCAGAAATGTCTGACGAGGAACCATTACCATTCTAAAATAGTCCAAAAAGAAAGGACATCTCCATGCAAGAAGTAAGTGTATATTTAAGTTCATACTCTGAAGCCGGAAGAACTCGTAAAGTTCGTGCAGCTACACCAGCACAAATCCTGGCAGACTTAGGGTTGACTGGACAGGATGTAGTTATCACCATTGCTGGTAAAGAAACAAAGGATTTACAACAGCAATTGGTTGAAACTGAAACTGTCATCATCTCAAAGGGTGCCACAAAGTCAGGTAGCTAATTAAATCAATTTGCCTAACTGACTGATGGTTAACGCCTGACATCAGTTAGGCAAATAAAAGGACTAAACAATGATATACTCTCCGACAATACCAGATGAACGCTATAAAGATTTAGACTTCATGACTGAATGGTATGTTACGAATTACCGCAATTATCTGAAGAACTTTGCAGATAAGCTCAATCCTCATCCAGAAGAAATTGTTGATGAGGTTATGGAAGCCGGTATTCGTAAAGATTTCAAAGATATGCTTAGAGCTGGGAATGCTCGAATGTTACAGATCAGATATGATAATGCATACATGGTAAAAGACCAGATAAAGAATTATTCGTTAGTATTCCTAACGAAAAAAGCTGGGCCTGTAAAGCATTATCCAAATTTCTTTCCCCAACCTCTTGCTATACTTATTACCAAGAACTGGGAAGGATGGCAACATACTTACTACACAGACAGGAAAGGAAACTATCATTTCTTGAAGTTTACCTCTTGTCATAGTGCTGGTGGGACACAGGATGTTGGTTGTCTCGGAACAAATAATGTAAATTTGATGGCTTCATATCCATCTCCAAAGCTGTTAAGGCTTGAATGGATGAAATATGTTGCATCAAATGATTATGGTCACAATACGTATGAGAACAAGACCACCTTGCAAAAGGTTGAAACATTCTGCGGATTGAAACTTGATAGCAAAATTGTCAATGCAAAACTTCTTGTAGATGAAGGAATCCCTGCAATAGAAGTTGGTGTAAGGATGATGGAAGAAGCTGCGTTAATACACAAGAAGATATTGAATCCTTCTACAAAAAGAGGTATTACAAGGCAAGAATTTATTGTTGACTTGGCAAGCCAACTTCCAAAGGAATACAATAATGCAATCCTTAGATTTGGAACGGTTAGCCAGAGTCCAGAAGGATTGGCTTTCCAATTCTTGTTCCAAAACGTCAAGTATCCAAATCTTGACAATGCTCTCTTTCGACGAAAGCTTATTAATGGTGAAAACATAAACACTATGCAACAGAACTTTCGTAATTCTGTTGAAAAGCTGAAAATAATGATGAAAAATGATGGCGAAGGTATGAATATTCGATTTCTAAAAGATTATACTGAAATCAATTTCAACACAATGAGTCATTTTCTCGGTGGATTAGCCAGGCTTGAAAGACAAAACAAGAATGGCAAGCAAGTCAAATGGCAAGATTTTGCCAAAGTTGGTGACCACAAGCAAATGACGAAAGCAGAAAGAGATGAAATTTACGATCTTGTACTTTACATCTACAAAACTGTTAATGGAATAACTGCAGCCTATGCAGATGGGCTTGTAGCCGTTATCACCAATTCAACAAAAAGTATGAACGCCAACATGAAAACTATAGAGAGGTTGGAAAATGACAAAGCGAAGAACTACAAGGAAGTCGGAACAAAAAAAGCCAACGATAAAGGCAAAGGCAAAAACAAGAACACCGTCAAAGCCAAAACCGCAAAAGCAGCCCGCGCCAAAGCTACCACGCCTCGTCGTGCCCCTAAAGATAGAGTTACAACTGGAGATGTTGCTTGGTAGATTCCCTGGTCTTGAATGGTCTGGCCCAATGTGGTACAGCTATACAACAGATGAATGGGGTTTACCTGAAACTGTAACTCTTGAACATTTCTTCCCGGTTGATTTGGGGAGCGCAGGTTACACAGAATGGGAAGCTGTTCATATAGCTGAACATGTAGCTGATATGCTTAAGAACCCAGACATCGGTGACAAGATGCTTGATTGGGTTCAAGGCAATGTCCATTCACATCATCGGATGGCTGCGAACTTTTCTACTGTAGATTCAGATCAAATTCTTGAATCTGCTCCAAATGAATCGTTTTACTTTTCACTTATTGTGAATACTGCTAAGACCTGGGGTTTTGGTTTCTCATATAAAGATCAGTATGAAATACCTCATTGGTATCTCATCAAGAATATCGAATATGAAGTAAGGCCAAAGACTGAAGCAGAAAAGTACCTAGAGCCTTTCATAGAAGGGATGACAAAAAGGAAGGCAGCGAAACCAGTCATCCCGCCATCCACAAATCAGACAAAAAGCTACCGGCCTTCCGGGCAATCTACGCCAAAGAAAACAACGCCAGAGAAGTCAAACAAAACGGAAACGAAACCGTCTGGCAATTCCTCCTCAGAAACAAAAGAGGCATCTACTAAAGATGATGAAAAGGAGACTCCCCAAAACAAAGATCAAACTGACGCATTCGCTCAGTATCCTGGAGAGTTTGATTATGAAAGGAAAAACCTTCCGATAGAAGGAAAAGTTATTTTCTTTGATGATGTTGGTATGCCAATTGACGATGCTCCTATGGAACTGTACTTATTGTATAAAGACCATAGACTTGCCAAGCGGTATGTTGAAGATGAACTGGAAGAATGGGGTTATGACCTCAAGGAGATGGAACGATATGACAAAGCCTGGCAAGCCAGAGTTACCAACTGATAGGTTTACTCGCAACCAGGACATTATTCCACAGGACAAGCTCGATGCCTTAACTGTCGTCGGGCTTGGTGGAAGTGGTTCAAATGCGATACAGCTAGGCTCTATCATGGGCTTTAAGTCAATTAATGCCTTTGATGGAGACATGATGGAAACACATAACATCAGTACCACCGTGTATCCCATGACAGATAAAGAAAATCAACCCAAGGCGCTGCTGGCAGAGCAGCTTGCTGCAAGCCACGGATTGGATGTAGAAGGTTCTCTTTTTGCTAGACAACATTATAGAAGAGATTTCCCCTTAACTCCAATTACTCTACTCTGTACTGATACTATGGAGTCGAGAATGCTGGTCTTTGAAGAATGGCTAAAATATGGCTATAATAAGGCCGGACTGTTCGTTGACAGCCGTATGGGAGCTTTAACCTGTGAAGTCATCACCGTGACAGGAAAAGACGTTGAGAAGGCTTACAGGAGCTATTGGAAGACATCAGATGAAATCGCTGATGAAGCATGTACTGCTAAACACACCATCTTTACTGGTGCTATCGTAGCTGGAATGGCGATGGCTCAGATTCAAAGATGGCTCATCGGTGCTCCCTACTTCACGTATATTAGATACAATATTGATGCGTCACAAATGACCACTGAAAATCAAGTCCTTAATTTTACTGAAGTTAAGGTGTGAGCATTAATAGAATTAATATATAATACTTCTTGTTATCTACTTGTTATCAGTTTATACTAATGTCGTTGACATGGAGATAATAATGGACAGAGTACTAATCAGCAGAACCAAGATTGACCGGGATATATGGCAAAAGTTAAATGTTGTAAGCAACCAGTTAGGTAAGACACGCGAAGAGATGATGAATATTGTTCTTCGTAAGTTTGTTGAGACTTATAGCGTTAAATTAGTCAAGAATCCCCAAAAACGTGGAGAAGATAGAAACTACTTCACAAAATCTTAATCCATTCGTCTAGTATCCTCTAGGAGCCACATCCCGATTGTACTGTGGAAACGTGAGTATGGAATCTCACATGGATTATGAAAACAACTGGAGCCCTTCGGGGCTCCTTTTGTCTCGAAAGGAACAGATGATTTTTTTTACTTCAGATTTGCATTTTGGTCACGAAAATATTATTAGATTTTGTGATAGGCCGTTTAAAAGCCTAGAAGATATGAATAATAAGCTTATTACGATGTGGAATGAAAGAGTTCGCGAAAGAGATACTGTTTATCATGTTGGCGATTTTGCCTTCAAAACCGGGTTACAAGGTGGTAGATTAGACCCTTTCGAATATGAACAAAAACTTAACGGAACAATAGTACATATTATGGGGAATCATGACAAGAATAATCATTTAAGAAATACTATTTATCAGGCTAAAATGAAATTTGGTAATCATAAATGGATATTACAACATAAACCTCCTATTGAAGAAGAAATAAAAAAGGGATATACCTATCTTGTAGGACACGTACATGAAAAGTGGAAATTCAAAATAATCGAGGATACCATTATCATGAATGTTGGTGTTGATGTAAATAATTTTCGTCCTATTAAATTACCAGAAGTCATTGTACAAGTAGATAGGTATCGAAAGGAATCGCTTTGAATAAAGGTTATGACAATTTTATATTTGGATTCGGAATTGGTATTTTAATTGGAACTACATTTGGAATGTTAATGGCATATTCTATCCTTAATGACGAATTGCTTAAATCAAAAAAAACTTTAATAGAAATGGAAATTCAGCTTAATCGGGTTGAGCAATATTATGAACAAGCAACTCCAGTCTTTACTCTGTTAGAGACAGTTGACTCACTTGTTCAGTCTCAAACTAATTTTGCTGATCTGCCCACGTTACAGACTCCTTCGTTAAAAAGCATGATGAATTTCGGGGTGGGAGGGCAGTACCCCGATTCATCAACAATAGAAAGGTAAATTATGATCAGCAATGAGATTAAAGCTAGAGCAAGACAGACGATGCTCTTGAAAGGCTGTACAGAAATTTACCATAAAGAAAAAAGGAAAGAAGCCATGTCCTTAAAAGAAAAGGTATTCTTTAACCATTTTCGTGGTGAGAACTTGGAAAAGTTCTTCGAGATAGACAAGAAACTACGTTTGGTTGAAGTACCGAAGGGCTGTGTTGCCATCACCTCATGTACAATAGTAGATGGGAATGATGAAAACCCACGTACAGGCTTTGCTTTCTGTGATCAACATGACCACTTCTGCAAAAAGGTAGGTCGTAATATCGCAGAAACCAGAGCTCGATCAGCTAAGTATATTAATGCTAATGAATTCAGTTCAGTACCGTTAATGATACTGTCTCGTCCAGAGATTGTTGGTACACCAATTTAAAATCGAAATGGCGGAAACCATTTCTTCGAGGAGGGGCAAATCAACGTGAAGGGTTTGCCCCAAAATTTAGAAAGGAAAATCATGGAAAAAGTATTTAGTACAAAAGCATTTATTAATGATTGCAAACATACTGGAGAGGAATATCAAAATTCCATCGATAATGGATGGCCTGCAGAATGTGAAGGAAAAACATTGAAAGAAATTAGGGCTATGCATTATGGCGTTGAAGAATGTTGGATGATAGAACCCGCAAAAAGCTGGCGAGATTACAAGAGTTAAACTTGGATGTGAAATGGGTTTCTTTGAGTAAATGTCCTGCTTGTGGATATGATTCAGACCCACATAATCGCAATAGCGACATACGAAGACTATTACACACACGCAGAGCACAAGCAAGAACGCTATTATCTGAAGCCTCAAGAAATATCAAAGAACATGTAAAATCCAATGCAACGCTAGAACAACAATATAGATTTTTATTACGGATAAAAGATGTAAATGATGAGGTGCTTATTTGGGCCTTACGTCAATATCTAGCCGGTAAATACTGGAAGCAAGGTAAAGGCTACATGTACCTCGCAGCCATCGCTACAAGCCATGGTTTAGACCGAGAAAACATAGCTATCTATGAGAAGAAGTTTCGTGGCTCTCCGCCACCAGACAGAACGGATGAATTAAATGAAGTTTAGATGCCGTCATTGTAAAAAAATTGTTTCTCATAACAAGTTTGAAATATCAATTATGGGAACAAAAAGAGGCTATAAAAGCTACTGTTTAGATAAGGGAGTAAATACATATTTGATTCCTGTAAATCTTAAGAAGTACAATGAAATCCTCAATAAAGGAATTGAATAATGGCTGATATATCAATGTGTCAAGGAAGAAATTGTAAACTTAGAGACAAATGTTATCGTTATACTGCTCCAGAATCTCTAGTATGGCAAACATGGGCTGACTTCGATGACTCTAAAGAAATCACTACTAAATGTGAATCTTTTTGGGATAATGAAGGTAGATATAATGCAAAAACTGGAGAAGATATACCAAACCCAAATCAAGAAAGGTTGTTTGAGAATGTCAACGAAATGCAAGGGCGGAAACTGCCCAAAGAAGAAAAAATGTCACAAATACATGATGAAAACTAATGATGAACAGCAAGAATGGTTCCCATGCCCACCTTTCAAAAAGAGTGAGATTAGTGACGAAGTTTTCTGTGATGAATTTGAAAAAACAGATATTGTTGAAAAAGTCAAAAGTGTTGTAAAAGAAGACGAAATTACAGCAGTAAATCCGAAGCCCGAGTTACAAAAGGGTTGCATAAGAACCCCGCAAGACCCTATATTAGAGTAGTTAGCGAGGGTTATGGTTCAAATACAGTTACTTTGGAGTGCAATTGGCAGATGTAAATCTACAGTCTAGCCGAGAGGCAGAAGATGGCGTTTTAGCAGCCGTTTTATACAACAGTATACCAGAAGAACAATACTCCAGAATTGACAAAGCATCAGCATGGATACAGACACCTAAAGCATTCTATTACAAAAAAACACGCGAAATATGGCAAACAATTATTGCCATGCAAAAAGATAAGATTCCAATAGACCCCATCACCCTGCTAGAGCGAATGAATGATACTGGCAGGGGTGATAATGATTTAAAATATTATCTTATTGATTTGCAATGCCCAAGCGGAGAAATGATTGGACATTATGCTCGTATTGTAAGAGAACGCTATATCCAGAGAGAAATTAAACAGAGCGCCTTAAAGCTTGTTCAGAGTACCGAAGGTAATCATGAAGCTATACAGGATGTTCTAGCGCAACACCATAAATTGATACAAGAGTCACAATCGTTTAGTCCTGACAGAACACAATCCATCCAGCAGATTGCAACGAGTGCAAAAAAGTTAATCCTAGAAGGTGGTAATGTCATTCCATTTGGGATGGCAGCACTTGACGCTTCTGCTGGTGGAGGGACTAGAGGTGAAGTCTCTGTATGGGCTGGAAGACCAGGCCATGGGAAGACAACACTTATGGTGAATGCTACTGCCAACCTTATAAGACAGGGATACAAAGTCCTATTCTTTAATCGAGAGATGACAAACCCAGAGATGGTAAAGAAATTCTTTGTATTAGAGGCTCAGGGTGCATTATCATACGAAAGAGTTCGTATGGGTAATTTACTTGAACATGAACTTCCAGCACTTGACAGAGCCGAAACCATTTTCAATGAGAAATATAAAGATAATCTCATAATGGTAGATGATGTAAGAGAAATAGATGAAACCATGCGTATTATACGTAGGGTTAATGCAGATGTTGTAATTAGTGACTATGTTCAAGTCGAGAAAAGTGGTGACGGTAAAAAAGAAAAGCGACATGAACTTGATGATATAATGCAAGAATATAAGTGGACAGCTAAAGAGACTAATTCACACATAATGATTGTTTCCCAACTTAACAGAGAACTTGAACGAAGGATTGACCCAATTCCCAGATTATCAGATTTAGCAGAAGCCGGAACCATTGAACAGATAGCAGAGTTCGTTGGATTTGTTTTCTATGGATACAATTTCGATTCAGATATTTATGAAGAGAATGCATCTCAAATCATCGTCGGGAAGGCGAGGTATGGGAAGGTTGGGCGGTATACAATCGGTTACAATGGCGACAAGTGTGCATTTTACGGCACTCCAAAGGAAGCTTTAGCCAATGGCGCAGGTCAGACTACGTTGCTTACGTAAACATAAGCTAAAAGATTCATATGTTTGCAAAATGTGCAATGAAAGACATTACCAAATACATTTTGATTGGAAAGCTTCAGATTCCAATGAGTTTACACTAATCATATGTAGAAAATGTGCTATTAGAGAAGAGTTTGGGAGTTCGCATAATTCAAAGAAGTACAAAAGAGCCTTAGAGGAGGGTCTTATATAGTGGAAAGAAAGCCAAATGTAAGTGAATTGAAGTACATCAATTATCTTAATACGCTATCACCAAAAATGATGGGAATAAATAGAGGTATGACATACTTCTATGAAAACCAAGATGATTTTCAAAAATACTTTGCAAAATGGCAGGCAGAATATATAGACAAGCCTAAACCTACATTTACGGAGATAAAAGATGCGACCTGATGATGGAAGCCTGGAATGGGCTAAAGAGAATAAACAAGAAAAAAATAGATTACGTGGATACCATTATCCTGATTTTGATAAAATCAACGTTTTTGCACAAGAATATATGCGAGACGCTATCCCCCCTGGAACCGTTATAGCTGCTAATGACCAAGAGCCTACTACAATGCGTGAAATACTGGAAAACGATGATAGAGCAAGAAGAAAAGTGGTATGGCGACATGAAGCTGAACGTACAACCAAGGGAATCATTCCCTGGCTAAGAGAACAAACAAAAAAACGTGAAGCCGCGAAGCGCAAAAAATAAAGGCGTAAGGTTACAGAATACAGTAGCCATGATGCTTTATAATCGGTTTGATGCATTAAGAGCCGGTGACATAAAGACTGCTATAATGGGAGAGAGTGGAATTGATATTGTACTTTCTCCCACAGCACAAGACCTGATACCGCTAGACATAGAGTGTAAGAACACAGAGAAATTGAACATCTGGAAAGCATTACAACAAGCAGAAGCTAATACATCAGAAGGTAGAATCCCTGCCGTTGTATTCAAGCGCAATCGCAGTAAGATTTATATAGCAATGGAGCTTGAAGAGTACTTAAAAGAAAGAAGTTAATGGATATAAAGGTTGAAGAAAAGTTTAATATTCAATCAAAACTTTATAAAACCTACATGAAATGGTCAAAGTATACAGCAGTAGAAGAACAACACGTATTCAAAATAAGTTTAATTGGTCTCGGTCTTGGTCTGATGACAACCGGCGATACTAAAGCAGAAATACATCTTGATATTTGGGGGTTGTACTTTAGCTTTGGAATAGGGTATGGCTGGTAAAGACTCTAGAACAACACTCTATGTTATAATTCTAAGTCTTGAAACGGTAATCGATTCACTGAGATTTATTATAAAGGAATTAAAACGGCTCTCAACTCCGTAGGAACAAAGGAGGGGTTAACACCCCTCTGGCGTTTTTTTATAAGCCCTTAATCCAGGTAGATATTTTACCCATGTTTCCCCAAGTACGATACGAATAATACCCCTTATATATAGCAGAAGCAAAAATAGACAATGGTGTTGGAACAAAGAATCTTAAAAGATTAATTCCAGTATCTACTGCCAACAATTCAATATCTTCTTCATCTGGGCCATCTGAGAAAATACCCATCATAAGCCAGACAAACATTTGCATCCCCATTCTCAATGGGAACCCAAGCATCACAGAATCAGCAGCGTGCATTCCTCTTGAAGCAACAAGATTTGTAAGTGGAGTAACTCTAAGCAATGCTCTCATTGTTGGGAATGCTTCTAATGTGGCTGCGGCCATGCTAATCGCACCACGACTAATAAGAAATCTATATGCACTTTCTGCGCCTTTATCTATTTGTTGGTTAGATGGGGCAGATGATTCGTTATGTTGGTTTAAGTTTCTTTTTTCAATAGCATCATGAGCCTGTTTAAGTCTTGAAATTACATCTCCAATACCACGTTTGTCACTGCCATCAAGAAATGTTCTAGCTATATTATATTCAAAAACAAGTTGTTGTATTGTAAATTCATGGTATTGAAACCATCCACGACCAATACCGCTAAAGGCTGTACCAAGATACATTGGAGTCATTCCGAAGATAGACATAAGTGATGCAGTTTGTGCAACATTAACAGCTTCTTTGGACATGAATACTTCTTTAATACCATTAACCGTAACTGTTGTTCCGTCTACTTTTTTTAAATCATATGAAACTTGTTTAGATTTACCTGGTTCTCCAATACTACCCATATCTGCAGCTTGAAGCATTGCCATTAAAGCAGCTTCTATATGCATGTATTTTTCACCTTCAGACATAGTAAGAAATGCTTCGGCTCCATCGACTGGAGATATTCCTAATTTCCAGGCAAGGCTTTTTTTCTTTCTGTTCTCACCTACATCACCCAGTAATTCCTGCAATATTTCTGCTTGTTCTTTAAAGTTTTTATTCTCTTCTTTTTCTTTAGCTGATCCAGGAGTATTATGATATGGCATCACCATGAATTTGGCAAGAAGAGACCTGAGTGTTTTTAATTCTCGCTTTGTTTTATCATCTTTAGTTTTAGAAAGTTCATTTTTTAAGATATTATCAATATTCTTAAATTCATGTCTTTGTCTCATGCCCATCATTGGAAGAAGAATTTTTAGTTTCTTTTTTATATCTCCAGCTCCAACATTCTCCATAGCATCCAAAGCTGCATCAACTTCTGGGATACCCTGCATAATAGCTTTGGCTAAACCTTTACGACTTATCTTGTTTAGTGCAAGCATGTTACCAGCATTCCTTGGGTACCCGGTTAATTTAGCGCTCAGTAACGTTGTTAATGGAAAAATGGGTTGAGACCCTACAGAATAAAACATTACGTCATCTTTAAAAGTTAACCCTTTTTCAGTTGATACTAGATCAGATATAGCCTGAATCATCTCACCTACACCAGTATTATCCATAATTGCATCAATGCGAAGTTTTTGTAAGCCAGTAGAGTGAAGGAGTGCTTGTGTTTGCTTGTAATAATGTGTTGAACTGTGTATCCACGGATTTAAACTTTGGGTTCTATTTCCGAGGGCTGTCATAATACTTAAAGCCATACCTGAAGTGATGCTTCTGATGTGTGTGGTAAGTTTTTTTATACTTCGTGCAGTATGATTTGTCCCAAAAATACGCAACTTGTTTAATCGTTGCGCAGTTCTCTCAAAACTTAAATCAATTGGGCCGATTCCACCTGAAGCAGAAGGGTCTCCGAGGGCAATCTTAACTCTACTTACAATATATTCAATACCTTCATCCCCGGCGTATTCGCCAGGAGCCTGGTGTTCCATCCATGCATTAACAGATTCAAGCATGTCTGCAAGTAATTCATTGGCGTATAGTGAACGATAAGTACTATCAAGATACTCATGATCTACCATAGCATCTTTACGACGTAATGTTGGGTCTGTTAATGAACCACGATGCTTTATGGCCCCAGTTCTAAATTGTATCGATAAATCATATAATTCTTTAGATGAAAGTTTATCATCTTTAATTAAACTAAGCTTGCTTGATAGAAATTTTTCCTGGTCTTCAAGTAGTTCTTTAGCTTCCTGAGACATGCCAGCTTTAGTTCTTTGTCTAAGCCGAATGTCAGCGAGTGCAGTTGTGAGCATTTCAAGAAAAGCCCCCTTACTAAAAACCATAGGACTAGCATTCTGTCCTTTTCTTCGGAAATAAGAATCTGGAGTATGAATATCTCCACTATCTTCATCAATAAATAATTTGGAGTTAATACCAATAGTCTCAGATAAAGAAATCATTATAGCTGCAGCATCTGGAGAATCAGTTTTAATTCTTTTGCTCATCAATCTATAAGTCTTTTTAAATGCTTGATCCATTCTAAATGATGTTTTACCAGAGATGCTGGCCATGTCGTCAGCAACTCGACGCATAATTGCACGATAACCTCTAAGCCCAGTCATAATCGAAACTGAATCTTCAGTAGGCATATCACTCATGATTTGGGCATTGGGTTGATTCTTCATGTATTCAAAGTGTGAATATTGTCTATCAGAAGAACCTTCAATAAAGTGCATCCATTTATTAATGCTTTCACCAAGATCAGTAATATGTTTAGAATTATAATATCCATTCCTTAATACTGAAAAATCTGGATGAGTTAAATCTAGGTCTGGCATTCTCGCACGTTTACCATTTTTAAGGAAAACCCTTGGATCATATCCTTTTCGGAAAGCATCTGGAGCAGCGTCATAAAGAAATGCAACTGGTTTTATACCCTTGCCACCATCAATTTTCTGAAAAATTTCAACAGGATAAGCATTATAATGTTCATCTTCAGTACCACGTTCTGAAGTTTTTATCATGACATAATGAAAGATTAATCCTTTTTTTGCGTTGTATGCACGATAATAACCAGAGTCTTTTCTTGCTTTTTTACGAGAATTTGCACGCCTTATTTCACGAATTACAGCAGCTTCATCTCTGCCAGTAGCTTTAGCTTTGAAGACAACATTCCTCATCTGCCCAGCAGCGAGGTCTTTAGTAACCTCATTTTGATGATACTTTATAATTTCATCTTTGAGGGTCGCATCAATTTCATTCGCAGAAATATTTTCAAGTCTTGTACCATTAGAATTAAAGGCCGTATAAAACCTTGCCCCACCTTTATTATATTGAATCCCAGGTCTTATTTTGCCATCTTCTTCATAATATTTACCAACAATAACTTCTTCACTATTCCAGTCCATTGGTATGCCTTCGAAAAGCATGTTGTTTGTGATGCCATATTGTTTAATGACTTTATCAACATGATTACCGACTTTGTATGTAAGGTCTGAAAAATCTCTCTGATGCCCGGCATAGGCTTGTCTTGATCTAGGAGTATAAGTATTTACCTGGTTAACTATATTATCAAGAATGCCAAGTCTATCTGAGTTGGCTGCAAATACTGCAGCAGGCATAAAAGCCTTCTCTATCTGGTCAAACTTACTGCGTTTCATGTTTTCAAGCATTCGCTTAAACTTTTTATTCGCAGCAATAATGTTGTATGGATTGGCGCTAATGCCCTCTTTGTATCCAGGTATTCCCATAGAGAAATGTAAATGTCTCTGCAGTCCTCGTAATTTCCAGGTTCCCTTTAAACTATAGTTTGTAACAATGCCAATGTCATTTACTAACTGCATGAGATTCGTATATAGTTCTTGGTGGGCAAGCTTGGCTTGTTCAACAAGCTTCTTGTCACCTTTGTATATTTTAAAGCCAAGTGGAGATTTAGGGTCTCCCACTATCTCATTAATTATACGTTTCGAATCAATAAAATAAGAACGCTTATTACCGCGCATTTGCTTATCATAGTATTCCTGGTTTTTACAGGCCATATTTGTCCTCTGCTAACATACCTCTAAACCTAATGCATCAAGTACTTCATTCCAACTATAACCGTATCTAGTGTCATCAGTTGTTACAGAGCTTTCTGGTCTAGATGGTGTGAGTAAGAATTTGCTGTATACTCGGTAATATTGGGAAATAAACTTGTTGTCTCTAAGCCAATAAGGAAGAGTCTGTGCAGTAAATCCAGTGTTAGTTACCTTTTCTATATTGTCTTTATCGATATACTTCAAAGCGATACCATTCATATAATAAATAGTAGTCCACAGTCTTTCGAAATCAGTTATGTTGTTGTTCCCACTTTCATAACCCTTGACAATATATGGCTTCTTCCCGTTAAAAATGGGTTGCCATTTAGAGATGAAAGCAGTAGCGTCATCATTATAGTCGTGACTTGGGACGGCTTCTATCTCTTCTTTCCTTTTTGAACGACGCTCATTTACTTCTCTAAAGATGGCATGGTACTCTTGTCCCATCTCTTCAGCAAGCATAATAGCCCTGCCAAGTGAGCGCATCATCTTGGGATTTTTATGACCTTCTTTCACGGCATCTTCAAACATGGCTCCATAGCCCTTAAGCTTTTTGCCTTCTTCATTTCTTCCGCCACGATAAAGGGCTTGCATTGCCATAACATGAGCATAATTGTAATCAATATCTTTATCATATACAACAGTGGAATAAGTACCACCTTCCCACAGCTTCTCATTCTCTTTCTGATGTTTATTCCATTCAGAACCAAGTCTGGTAAGAACAAATTCAGTAAAAGCAATTGTATTCGTCATCCCCATCCCGGTAATAGTATCAGAATTAATCCCAGTTGCTTCAAAGTTTTCTTTAGCTTCTTTATTAATCTTTGCTTTATAATTTGATGCAACCTGAGCATTTGATACTGGAGTGTAATCTTCACCGGCAGCGAGAATTTCATCTTCGTCATACATCATATTGAAAAGATGTATACTTTCTTCAATATTCATACTCATTCCGAACTTGCCAAACTTCCCACGACCCTTACGTTGGCTACTATAGATGAACTGGTTGTAAACATGTCTTAATAGCTCAAGCTGTGTTGGTGAAAGCGGAACATTATCACTACGATAGAAAATTCTCTTTAAGATAAACTGGTCATTAAATTGATAATGAGGATTTATTTTACCAAGTTGTGATAGATACCCATATTTCGAGTTATCAACAGCCATCTGCATTAAGATTCCAAACTCATGTTCTTTAGTAGTTTCCAGCCAAACGCTTGGTTTCTTTTTCATTTCATTGAGTGCTAGAAACTTTGCCTCGGTATCTAACTCTCTTGGCTTTTTTGTAGTGGGGTCAGTAACAAACATCTTTATACCCTTGGCAGCATAAACTCTATATCTTTCCACTGGCAAGTCCTTAGCCATTCTCATATATGGGAGTATAGAACGCTCTTCTGCACCAACAGCCTTGATAACTACGCCCTTTGGCAATGTATCAGTTGTTATTGTAAAGTTCTTCGCAGAAATTATTGAAGAGGCATTACCCGCATTAACAAGACGACCCTCTGCACCCGCGGCTTTCGCAACGTCTTCAAGACCTTCCAGTTTATCGGCACGACTTGAAATCATTAGTTCTTTCGTCTCGAGATCAAAGTCAGAAAGTTCAACAGGATTATGTCTTGCCCTTAATGGAGATACAACCTCTCCATCTCCAGATTCTGTCTGGACATCAACCAGGGCATTAACAAGTCTCTGAGCATGTTCTGTTGTTGGTATCTCTAGGAATAGTGTATCACCATCATGGTCAGCCTCATGAAGACGATAAACATCTTGTTCATTAGCCACTGCTGTCATCCCCTGGCCAACAGAACTAAACTTAATCTTTCTAGCTTCTAGCGAAGCATGTTGCTGAATTGGCTGTCTATGTACCATCATATATTGAGGATTAGATACCAGCCATGTATTCATAAGATCAGCGAGTTCATGTCTTGGGACAGCATTGTCACCATACATCTTTAACTTCTGACCAGTTTGAGTATTGTATTTCTTGAGAATAGTTCCAAGCATGGCATCACTATCGGGTGAGACAAGAAGTTCTTCCTTGTTCATCTTCTGGTTAAAGCGTGGCTTAAGATACAACTGACTACCATTACCACCTTCGAAAGAACGCATCTTGTACATTCCATCGCCAATAATACTATTGCTTATGTACTGGTCTATCTGTCTGGCTACATACTGTGTATGAACACCAATCCCATCTGGGCCAATAAGCTCAAGCTCTAGTTGTAGTTCTGATTTTACAGCGCCATCACTGGCCTTCTTGTAAACTTCTTCCCAAAGTGCCTGGGGGTCAGTTTTAAAACTAAATAATTTCTTTGTATATTGTTCAAGATTCTTCTTGGCATACATAATAGCAGCCAAAATAAGCTCTCTACCCTTGTCATTACCAAGGTATGGAGTTGACATTGCCTTATCAAATGCAGCAAATGGGAAAGGAGCCCTACCCTTATCCTGACTCTTAACCATCTTAATTCGTTCAGAATGACGAGGAAGCCTAATTACATTATCTACGGTAACTGGAGCATCAGCAACAATCTTTCTGTCTTTCATTTCTCCAGCCATTTTCTTGGCTTCTTCTGTCGTTACAAATCCGCTAAGATGACCAAGTAACGTACCATCAACATCGTTGAGTAGTTGCAATCCCTTGCCGACTACCTTTGCAAATGGAAGACCATTCCCCTTACGATTAATTTGCATGTTCTTATAGCCATTCATGGCCATGAACTTCACAATCATCATCCCAATACCGTACCCACTGGCACCAGTATTGTCATTGAAAGATATAACTGTCTTTGCCTGAGCTGTCTCATTTCCCACCGCAGCAGTAGTCTGAGCCATCTCTCCAGGAGACCATACACCCCAGCCATCAAATTTATATCTCCCTTTCCCGGGAATATGTTCTCCGTTTTCATCCTTGTCTTCAAACCACTGATCAACCTTTTCAAGATTTCCAAGGGCATCTTCTGCATAAAACTCAATAGCTTCTGGGTCTGCCACGGTAAGGAGTATGTCTCCAAGCTCTCTATTGGCCACACCGTCTGATGCAAAGATTCTTAAGCGGTTATTTAGGTCTTGAACATTGGCAAAGTTGGTCAAGTAGTTACTATGGAATATATTCTTGGCCATATCGTGCCAAGCCAACACTTGAGCATATGCATGTGGGTTGTATTGAAATTTCTTTCCGTCAACCTCTCTAGTATGCTCTGTTTCGGAGTATTCGAAAAAGCCTTTAAAGGTACTACGTTCATGCCATGAGCCAATAGGAGCATTGATGTCTGCGCTACTTGTAACGCGGAATACATGTTTCTTCTCCTCGGAAAGTCCTTCATATTTGTATACGGTTCCAGATTCAGTAACGAACCTTTTACCTCTTGAAGTCCTGCTTGATTGGGTTTGATCTCTCCTCTCCCACGTAACATCTTGGCCTAGGCGACCAAGGAATCCCTCGAGAGTTACTCCCTCTGCAGAAGTAATGTCAGAACCGTTAGCCTGTCTAATGCGCAAATCATTAGGTATCACCCCAGTAAAAGGTATACCAAGCGTTACTGCAGCCTTGGCTCCAGCTTCATCAACACCAGATTGCATACCAGAGTTGATACGTTGAATCTTGTTCTTTAGCCTTGGGTGATCTTTAATGGCACTAAGCAACGCCAGGACAAAGTTATCAATACCCCTCTGTACAAATGCTGGAGTCATTTCGCCATAGTTTGTAAGCTTATCGATAGCGTTACCGGCTATATTAATAGACCTGGCACCCTTCTCGTTAAGAACATTGACAATATGTTCTATTGCTGCGGGATTAATTTCATAATTAACCAGTTGAATTGGGACATAACCCTTATCCGCATAAATCTGTGTAGCAAGTTTTTTAGTATACTGCTCACCCCTGCTTGTAAAATCTTTAGCGATGGCAATCGTTACATCTGTGTCGGCTACATTCTCTCTGGTTCTGGCGGTGTAGCCTTTGCCATGAAGTATATAAGTCTGCCCAGACTCTTGAGCTGAAAGTGGAGCGCTCTCCGGGGCTACTGTTTGAGTAGCGTCAATTACAGGCTTACCCTTAACCTGCCACTTAACTTGTTGCATGGAAAGCATCTCAGCGCTCTCCATCATATTCTTGATATGAAGATTCGCAGTTTCTTCATCACCAAGAAACCCGGCAGCCTTATCTGCCTGGAGTCTTACCATTAACTGATCTCTAGTCAGACCAACCATTTCCTCTGGAACAAATCCAATAAGCAATTCAGGACTATCACTTGTTTTCGGAGTGAATACAAAGCGAAGCCTGTCATTGTCTCCAGATTCATACATACCGGCGAGAATACCATCAAGTCTATTCATTGTGGTTTTGTTTAATTCATAAATACCATTCTTGAAATAAGATTTCCTGGTTTTCTTATTTAATCTAAACGAATGAACGTCAGCAGACAGGTCTAAGGATTGATACTCAATTCCCATATAGTCAAGGAAATTCATAATCTCAGATTTAGGATATGCTATTCCAGTTGTTGGATTCGCATGTTCAAGACCTGCTTGTTTAGAAATCGTTCCCCTTGGGAGCACTCGTATTTCATTATCAATGAAAATCATCTCGAGATGCTCTTTGTCAGCTAGGCGACTGCCCTGTTTGTTCCAAAAGTTACGCATAAGAGGAACATATTTCTTCTCATCAGGTTCTTTTCTTTTTACACCATCTGGATGTATATTATCGAAAAAAGATTCAGCGTTATTAAGAAACATATCAAGAGTAGGTGTATCTATGGCCAGCGTGATAAGGTCTGAATACTGTTGTGGCTCTAACATAAAACCAAGTAAAGGCATAAATATACGCTTGTTCTGTGGATCAAATGTTTCTGTTAAGTTCTCGCCAACGCCAATATCATAAATTAAACCTTCATCTTCCTGATCTACATACTCTTCTGGTTCATTGCTACTACTGTAGGCAACCCCGTGAGGATTGTCCATAAGATATTCAATGTCCTGCACCTGCAAAAACTGAGAAGAATTGCGAACACTTATAAACCCATCCGGGAATACTTCAGCAAGAAATTCAGATGCTGCAGAGCTTGAGTCGGCTACCATTTGCCTGGATTCATCAGTGCTGAATAGATTCTGTATCTGAATCATATAATCATCCATCCTGTTAATCGTAGATGGAGACTGTATGAACACTGGTGTATCCATAAATTTCTGTTTATTATAGTGCATCGTAAAAGAGCCAAATGAATTTAGCTGATATGTATTCTTGCTATTCTTCTTGATGTAGGTTACAAGTGGTTCACCATTCTTATCCCTGAAGATACTATTACCAAACCATTTTCTAAATCTAGCAGTCTTTGTTTCAAGATAATGCTGATATGCCTGCTTCTTGCCCATAGACTTAACAAGGTCATCATATAGTATAGACCTCGTGTTATTGCCATACTGGTCTGTTGTTACAACATACTCTACTCTTCCAGCCCGGTTGCGTCGTATCCTGTTTTTATACGCCCTTTTTAGCCCTTCCATTTCTGAAGCAATCCTAGAAGAACCTGTTGGAGCAGCTCCACGACCAAAGCGATAGGCAATATCTGAAAGAATCGCAGCTTTATCTTTAGCAAATGCTTCAGGCTTGAAGTTCTTTCTTAACCATAAGATAAATCTGTTTAACCAGTTCTTGACTTTCTGTTTTAGAGATGGTTTATACATGTTGTCCATATAGAAAGCTGTTACAGCCTCTACAAGACCTTCAGTTCCGCCGAACTCCTTGATACCCCGTTGTATAATTGGAGCATCTTTAAATAGTTTAATGTAGATTTCCATGTGCTCATGAGGAATATCACTGATTGAGCCCTTGTTAAGAGAGAACTCAGCAATGAGTCCCAATGCTCTACCGGCCTTTTCTACACCCTCTTCATTGTAAATGTTCTCAACTATATTACTATTGAGCCCCCTATTTACATATGGGTACATCTCTTGAAAAATCTTCTGAATATCAAAGGCTTCGCCCATATTCTCAGAGATCAAACCACCTTGTCCAACAGCACCCGAAGAATATACTGGAATGTCTGGGTCTAAATCATTGTTGACATCAGGGTCTGATGTTTCGTTCTCCCCCTGCATCTTACCAGCATTATGCTTTTCTATTGCATCAAGGTTAAGTCGTGGGCCAGGGCCAATACCGAGAGCATCCAACTCTTCTTGAGTAGCAGTATTATCTTCTGGGTCTTCGGAAGTACTGGGAGTACCCTGCGTTCCATCACCTACCCAGTCATCTCCAAATTCTTCTTGTCCAGGATTCGGTACGGTAACTGGTGGAACTCCGACTCCATAATCTGGGATTGGTTGCGAAGGCGATTCACCAATGGGTGGCGGCTCTTCTTGTGCCTGTTTGGTAGTCCCTTGCATTTGGAATGTAGCTTCAAGAGCCTCATCTTCAGAAATAGTTTCTGGGACAGCATATTGTTCGGCGAGAATCATTTTCTCGAGATCAACAGCTACGGCATCTGGGTCTCCCATGGCATCGAGGAATCGTTCAAGACCTTCAAAGTCATTAGAGAAACCAATTCCTTCATTCGCATCTAATGACAACGATTTCTCGTTAATCGTAAATTTATCAGCTTTTAAATATTTCAAAGCACTGATAACAAGTTCAGGAACGAATTCGTCACCTTTGCGAAGAGTAATATTAGCACCATCACTACTGCTTGTAACCAGGGCTTCGATACCCATACCAGCAAGGTCTATAATTGTTTGTCTTACAACCGGGTTGTAATGGTTGCCTTCCAGCTTTTGTATCTCACGCCAACTGCGACTTGTATAATAATCAAGGACATCAAACATGGCATACATGCCACTATCATCATCATTGATAATATCAACAATATCTTTCTTCTCTTTGGCTTGAAATACACCTGTCTCAGCCTGAGCTTCTTTTGTTCCGGCGGGAGCGCTATCAAAGAACTCTTCTTCTTCACCAAGTACAGGTCTGTTGTAAACCTTATCTGCACCCTCCCACACAACCTTGCGGTTAAACTCTGTCATGTATCGATCTGTAGCAGCCCTGCTCATGCCAGGCGTATTGTATACAGCCTGATACATAATGTCTTTAATCTTTGCTAAAGCTTCTTCGCCCTGCAGTTCGGTAATCTCGCCAGACTCGACTTGTGCCTGAATCGTAGCTGCGGCTGCTCGCAAATTGGCTCCAAGTGGGCCAGCAGCATCGTTACGTGCTTGCTTAATCGTCCTGTCAAAAGTAGCAGATATAGTTCCGCCACCAAATCCAAGCCATGAACCAACAGCACCAGCCTCATCAGCTTCTTTAGATGTCCAGTTCTTCCAGAAATCTCCCTCTCCACGTATAAGTGAAAGGATTAAATTTGTTGCAGTCTTCCCCTCTGCATTACCAAGTTGAATAAGAGACATGCTTAATGCTGTCTGTGAACGCTCGGTTAAATGCTCTTCCATACTATCGACAGCACCAACACCCAGAATCCTACCGCCTTCACGGAAAAACTCTTTGCCCCTCTTGTCGATGACATTATCCATCATGGATTTGAATCCACCAGTATTCTTTGTCTTGGCGAAAAGTTGTATTCCACCCTTTGCAAGATCGTCTGAAATGCCGGTGACACTTTCCTTCACAATCTTAGCCATTCTAAATGGTTTTGTGATTGCCCTTGGAGCTATAACTTCAAGAGCACCACCAAGGGCAAACTGTATGGCATATGCAGAGGCTGCTGTACCTATAGCATCCTCATATGACATGGCTTCCCTTACTACTTCTCCATCTACAACTTGATCTGTCATGAGGTTGTCAAGAATAGATGGCAGTACTTCACCACCCTCAAGGGCTCCAGCGAGTACCAGGGTTCCAACTATACCAGCTCCAGCAAATGAAGCAGCTAAAATCGGAGCCATAGTAAGTGCTCCAGAAGCTACAAGTGGAATCATCTTTCTGGAGAAAATATCTTTATTGGTAAACGCATTTGCCGGGTCTGCATCCCAGGCTAATTGCCCCTTCAGGGCTAGATCATGTTCAATCCATTCTTTATTAAAGTTTTCATAGTACTCACGAACAATACGACCAGTCTCCTGTAAGTTGTTCGGGTCAATATTTTCAACTCTTGGTGGAGTTATCGAGACTGGTAAAGGCGCTTTAGATAAGAGATACCCGGTCATTTCAAGTGTGCCACCAACAAAAGACGCAACCATACTGATGCCAGTCATCCCAAGCTTGTGCATGGTGTTGTCGAAGGTACTCATTTGTTCTGAGTCCCACCAACCCTTGGTTCTTACATCCTTATGCCCCTGGTCTTCGGCAGTTTTCATGTACCATTCGAAAACTCTAGCATTAGACCAATTTTTTGCGTTAGGTTCTGGAGGAGCCCATACACCATATTTCCACATGTCCTTTATTGCAAAAGCAACAGAGGACTTGCGTTTTGAATCGGCAGCATTCTTAAATCTTTCGTTATACACTGCATTGATGTAACGTGGGTCTTGCTCATCAAACGTAGGCATCTACTATATCCTTAATCTTAGGGAATGTATAATCTAGGTGGTATCGGTGTTCCGCCCGGGGTTACATTTCGTCCAGACGCAGTCTTCTTTGGTAATGGTTGCAATGCAGGCATTACGGTGCCAGTGCCAAACGCTTCAACACCATTCCTCGCAGCAAGACCTCTCATATATTCATAGGCATTAATCATATTAGCTAACGTTCTTTGTTCTGCAACTTTACCACCAAGGAACTCCATCCCGGGAAAGTTTGCCCGCTTAATAACAGCCAGTTTATTCTCATCGCTTGAAAGTACTGCGTCCATTACAGTAATCATAAGCCCTGGATTGCCTGATTCATCCTTATAATCCTTCAGCGCAGTTTGTACATTTGCAGGAAATCCGTTAAACCAACCATCACCAACAGACATTAGTGTCGAAGCAATGTTCTCTGCTATACGCACCTGTACCTGCCCGGTAGCTTGGCCTTCCATATCCGCATCCATTTGACCCCAGTACTCGAAGTACTTATTGTCTGAGTTGCGAACCTTGCGAAAAGAGTCCTGCACAGTTTTAATATGTTCTCTACCAATTTGCACATAAGCCTTCTCGAGACCTTCGGCAGCTTTGATATCACCTTTAGCTGCAGCAGCCTCAAGACTCATCATGAGTATGTTGCGTCTATTAGGAATTTCTGCAAGTTCTCTAATTGCAAGACGATATTCTCCACCCCTTGCAAGCTCTGTAGCCTTTGCTAGACTAGCATCAGTCAGACTATTTATTGGATTAACTTCTGCGGTACTATGAGCATCAAGTTCTGGCGTATCTTGGTTATAGTCATATCTAGATAGTGCATCATGAAATTTAAATGCAAGATCAAGTTCACCAACGACCCTATTCGCTTCGCTATTAATTCTAAGCCAGCTCTCTTCTTTACCAATCTCCATCTGCTTTTCAATATCCGCAAGCATTTCTATGCCCTTCTGGGCTTCATCACGGCGGAAACTAACTCCACCAAGCTTAGACTTCTCATCATTAAGGAAAGTTCCATCTCCGATACCAAGACTTGCCACCTTCTCTATGCTCTCGTTAAGCAATTTTCGCTTCTCTTTAAACACATCAGTAACATAACGTCTATCCTGTAGAACCTTTAAATTATTTGAAACACTCTGTAGCGTAAGGTCTCTATATGTATCGGTTATCGTCTTGTCTTCTTTGATAACGCCAACTAAATTTTCTAAATCACTTTCCCTATCGTCATAAACCTCTTGAGGAGTATCTATTCCGAGTCCAGTAACGGCATTAACTGCCGACTCCCTATACAGGTTGACCAGGGCTTGCTGTTCTGCCTGCTCTTTAGAATAAGTACGTTGGTTCTCAATATCTGTTAATCGATCAGCTCTCGCCCTGTTATAATTTTTATCTTGGATGAGGGTGCTGATAACAGTATTGATGCCATGATCGATAAGTCTGTCAAGAGCGTCTGCAACTGGATTATTTATAACGACTCTCTCAGCCATTATAATCATCCTCTGGATTTCGAGTTCTATCCCTATCTCCGCCCATGCCATCATCCTGACCAAATGATCTCGCATATCCAGGACGCTGGACACCCCAATAGTCATTGGTGATTTCCTCAGCAAGGTCGCCCATCATGTCAATCTGTGACTGTCTGTGGTCATCACGGAATCCATGAACAGCACTGTCAAGCCCGGTTCTCATTGAACTGAGTTTATTCTTATATGAATCAAGTGTAGTATTTTTTGCAGCCCCGAAACTACTGGAAAAGGCAAGATTGCTCTGCCCTGTAGATTGTGCTATTTTATTTAAACTCACTCCGAGCTGTTGAGATAATCCTCCTGCTTGAGCCCCATATTGCTTGCGAGCATAATCTTCTTTTGTTGAATCGTAATCTTCAAAATATTTACCATAATTGGTTTCAAAGTCTTCACGATTAAACCCATTTACATCTCCGTAAAGCTTTTCTGCGTCTTTAAACCGTTCATCACGACCATATGGCTCTATCATTATTTTAATCCTGTCGCAAAATAGTCGTTGCTTCCGCCGAGAGCTATCCCGTAATCGGCAGGTGGTGGCCCAGAGAGGCCATATGTCAACTTGTCACCAATGCCGTCAAGCAACCCTTTAGTCTTGTCTACAGCCCCTGCACTCTGGAGAGCCATCCCCTGCAGGTAATCTGTCCCGAAGTCTATAATAGCCTTTTGGTTCTCTTGAATATCATACTGATCTAGGGCCTTGTTAAATTCTCTATCCTTCCCGGAAAGCAATCGGGAGTACTTACCGCCAGAAGCTTTAAGTTTTTCAGATTTGTCAAGAATGTCATAGGCACCGCCGAAAAGAGCGGCACCAGCAGCCATCATTAATGGTGTTCCGCCCCAGGCAACTCCAGCCAGGAACCCAAGTCCCTTGCCTATACCTCTTGCAAGACTTTTGCCACCCTTGGCTTTTTCACGACCAGCCCTTGCTGCATCTGATGTTCGAGTGTATTCTGTATGAGCCTTTGCTGAATCAGCTTTTAACATTGCCCTGCTATTTGTAGCCATATAAACTCCTAGTACGTAAAATAAACCTTAATTCTAATAAAAACAATATCATTATATCTTATATATAACATAGCCAGTATACACTCCAGATAATGCACTCGCCTGAGCGAATGGAGTACCACCATGTACTGGTAGTTTTGCTGTCCCATTGGTCGCAGAACCAATAGTTAATACATTGGTTAAATCGACTCCCATTTCAAATGCTGATGGATTCTTAATGAGGCTTCCACCAGATTGTGGAGCTGTTCCATCACTTGTAATTAACCCAACATTATGTGGAAAATCATATATAACAAAGTCTGTGGCAGCACCTGCAGCAAGCTTTAAATAGAAGAACGCAACAACGTAGTTGCCGAATCTAAGATATGTCCCACTTGTAAGTGACCCAACTCCACCATTGCATGATGGATACCATGGGCCACCAAGAAAGTTAATACTCTCAGAAAAATACTTGCTACCGGCTAATGCTTGATAATAACTGTCTCTGTGAGACATATTAACCGATTCCATCTTAAGAACATTGATAATACCATTATGTTTTATACAATGAAAAAATGTACCATCTTTAGTTTGTACATAAGCTGGTTCATCTTCCTTAAGCTCGCTTGGTTGCGGAATGCGATCAAATACAAATATCTTATTTTGTTTGTCGCTACTACTCATCTGTCAATCTTTTTCCTGGCAGTAACGGCTAGATTACCAATTTCCATGGTCGGACTTGCATCGCCAGCACTAAGGAATTTAAACCTAATGCTCTTTGCGTTATTAACACTAGCAATGGTAAGTTCTTCATCAATATTCACAGCGCTTGTAGCAAGCCACGCTATAAATGTTGATGGAGTTGCACCATCAATTCCGTAATAGGCACCAGTCTTAGCGTACAATGCAGTATATGCATTTTTATGAGAAGTCCATAATGAATATATCTGTTTTCGTATATCTGGAGCACCAAGTTCATAATCTTTTGTGATAAACTCAATGGTAGAATGTTCTCTGTTAGTAGTATCAAATCTATAGATGGCAGGCATTACTCCAGATTCCTGGAGCCCATAGACGGCATTGCCATCAACATCATTAATATGATTAGTCATAGTCCCTACGGTATAAGCTGCAACAGTCACACCAATCATATTGATATTTGAACCATTCGCTGTTGCTTGTATAATAAGGTAGCCAGTACCAGAAGATGTAGCCGTGAATGTAGCCGATTTTGGACTGTCTTCAATCGACAGTTTCGCAGCAAAACCGAAAGCAAGTGAAGCACTAGAGTCTCCAAGAAAGACATAAAATGGATCAGAAGCATAATCAGAATCAAACTCAATCTCGTATTCTACGCCCTTCACAATATCAATAGCACGATAGGCATACTGGTTAGTTGAGGTAGCTGCAACATCCATGTCCCCAGATGGATTAGTGAGCGTAACACCAGTACCTTCAGCCCAACCCTCTAAGCCATCATCAAATGTGAAATTAAGAGTATTGGTATAATAGTCTGGAGCGAACTTGCCACTTGTAGTCACAATCGAATCTGATGCTATTGTATAGATCACTGACCCCAATGAATCATTCACAACCTGAATTTGCTTAGTCTTCGGTATGTATGAGATAGCGATGTAGTCACTGGTAGAACCAATAAAAGCATTCCAATCAAAACGTCTTTGGCCAGTTTTTGCATTCAATGATATTTCGTGAATAGTCTTTCCATCATATACAAACAATCCATATCTATTTGCGAATGCGATACCACCATCGATATGACATACAGCATGAGAACCGGCAACACCACGATAATCAGGATCGGCTACAAGCCTTTCAAATGGTTGTGTAATATCAATAATATATAGTTTACGTTTCTTGAATTGTAAAAGATTCCCACCATAATAATCAAGGTGAGTAATATCATCACCATCATTAATCTCAACTTCTACTCTTCTACCATACAGCAGAACGTCAGGTGCATTTACGGGACTTTTTATCATTACATCCCCACGATGAATTAACTCATCGTCTTCATCACGCATCGTCACATTCCCAACATAAAGACTTCTATTCGCTACAACAGCAGTTAAATACCCAGTCCCAGCCTCGCCAAATGGTGTAGTATCAGCATCTTGCGGAAACCCATTAATGGATTCATATGTATCAAAATTCTTTATAAAACTTGTAGTTTGTGCCGAATAAACAGTACCATCTTCATTATACCAATTGTTACCACGTTCAAATTCATTCCGAACCCATTGTCCATCAATAGTAGCACGAACACCACGTTCAAGATCAATGTCAACTAACAGTTTCCAATCTTCGTCAGAGCCATAAGTACGATAATATGCGCGTCCCCCAGTTATCCTTGGAGCGAATGGAGTCTGCGCATAGACCTGAACAAGTTGGGCAGTACTGGCAGAGTTTACGTAAAAATAACCACGCATCATATAGAGTGCTGATTCCTGGCTTCCATCATAAATAAATGTAGTAGCCATCTCATACTGTTTTAATTCTTCCCAATCACCCTCGCCTACACCATCGCCAACAACAACCGTAAAACCAGTACCTGCGGGCGGGATGATAGCATACTCATCGCCAAGCCAGTCGCCATCGCCAGCAGCTAAAGCATCGGTAGTAACATAGTTATAGGCTACACTCCCATCGACTCCAGTAACATCAACAGCTTCATCGTGGTCAATATTATAAGCACTATAATATTCTGTGGCAGAAATTGCATCAGCAATCTCGGTCTCCACTTCAATAAATCCATTGGCAGTAGCACTATAAAGTGCTGTGCCTGTCGAAGATATAGCGTCTGCTGTACCGGCAGCATTCATATAATATGTACCAGAAGTATCAGTCCAGCCATCTTCGTTGTTGCCACCCAAGCCCCTCGTTGGTTTAGCTAGTTCAACATTCTGTAAATACCAAGAATCATATTCATCATCACCACCAAAATGTGTGCGCTTAATATACCCATACCATTTAGGCTGGTTGCCTGAACCAAAGTTTCCATCGACGATACGAATGACACCATCGAAATTAGAAAAGACAGGTTTATACGGAGCCGTAGCCCCAACATCTAAAATGTCATGCCAACCTGCGTTGCTACCATAGACCCCTATCAATGCATCATTTAATGCAGTTGGAGATGGATGCGCGCATAAAATATAATCCTCACCAGTCTCTGGCGTATACGCTACTGGCGTAGTCCCGGCATGTGTATCATGTCCACTTGTAACAGCAGAATTGTCAGTATATGTCTGCCCGATATAGATAGTCTCACTTGTGCCCCATACAACAGCAGTATATTGAGAAACTACCATATAAGTTGTTGTTATTGCATAGACATATCCCACGGCAGCAGAATTAGTGAAATCACTATCATTCCCAACAATATCACCCACAGAGATGTCGGCAGTAGCATCATCATCCATTGTGACTTTGACTGAAGTGAATACTCTGTCAGATGAAAATGCAAAGAGACCAAAGCCCCTTACAATAGCACCATTTGCGACATCGGTAGATGGAACTACAGGCCCAGCACTATGCACGACAGATGTACCTACAGGTTTAATAATCCCAGGTTCAGTAATGTCAATATTATTCCCGCTCGAGATATCGTTCTCGGTAAGTTCCCGGGGGTTAGAGAAGTTGTTAATCCCGCCAGTTAATTTCTGTAGAGGTACAAGCTTCTTCATTACCAGATCACCTCTTGTGGGTTGCTAGGGTCTGCGTCAACATGTATAAATGTTTTATAGATACCCATCCTCACAAAGCCAGCCCTCAAGAAACACCTCACAAGACGAAACCTGTCTGCTGAGTTCTCACACTTTACGTCAAAAGCATATCCACCAAGATGAGCAGACTTCTTCTTGCCACCGACCTCTGTGTTATGTTTTACACATCTCTTCCCAGAGTTAATATGGAATGGTGACTGTGCATACATACGTGCTCGCTCGAGCATTTGTAGTGAGACCATATCAATTTTATCATCCCCACAACATGGGCATTGTATCTCTTCTGACGTAAAATGTGGTGTTAATTGCATAGTATTTCCTATCTTGCTGTGCTCACTAATAAGTTACGTTTTTGCTCTGGACTTAGCGAGCTAAATCTTGACTTGCTCTGGTGTCCACAATCAAGGCATCTGTACCTTGGATATGTACCTGCAGTCGTTACGTAGTCACCATCTCGCTTAAGATGTTGGCCCCCACAACCAGCACAAACTGATGCATCTGCATCCATGTAGATACCCATGTTGGGATGTGACTTCATCCATGGTAATAGGGCAATATACATGTCCTCTAAACCATTGACATCTTGCTCACAGTAACTTTCCATTTCATCAAGAGCTTCCTGTTCGCCATTCGCACATCTAACCCATAGCATATAGTCTGTTTCAAATTTCTCTTCCAGGCAACGGTATCTTGTAATCCATTCCTGTTTATGTGAATCAAGATTCATTGTTTTGTATGATTGTTTCAATGTGTCAATACTCTGGAAATCAGATGGTGGCATCATGTCATGATGGAAAAAGAACCCATTAAGCTTCTTAATATCAAACCTATCTCCGTTGTGTGCGATGATAATGTCGGCCTCATCCATAAGTTTCCACACAGACTTCAGGATACGGCTGTCGTCACGGTTGATCGCTTCGCCAGGTGTAAGTATGTCTGACATGATTTCCGTCGAATATAGCCATTTAGCAGCCCACATGAGGGGTAATGTCGGATGTATGATGTTCTTTGGAGAATAGTTCTTCATGAACAGACTCCATGAGTGTATCACCATCGGTAGTGTTTCAATGTCGAGCAGGAGAACTTTAGGCATTCTCCAGCCCTTCTTGCGTTTTTTTATTTCTTTTCTATATCGCTTAAGTGTTCCACTCTTAATCCCAAAATATAATAAAGCAACTTCATCACTATGCTCTGTCGCATAGTTCACAACTTTCAACATATTATCAAAACGATTATGCATTTATGCTCCTGAAGATAGCACAAGGAATGCAGAGACAACAATGCCTATAGCACAACCTATAGCTACCAGTTGCACCTTTTCCTTTCTTGAAATCGGTGTTGGTACTTCTTTAATCTCTGTAACGATTGTGTTGGTTGTTATTTCTCGTATCTTAACTGGTGCTTCGTGGTGCTCAATTGCAACAATATTCGTAGCCTCATTGATAATGAGTTCCAGTCTTGAGCTGTCTGCAAAAGTGGTATCAACTCTAAGAATCTCTGGGACAAATACTTCTCCCTCATCTCCAGTGTCGGTAGTGTCGATAACTTCTGCTGTAACGTAAACGGTGTCGATTCTTGTATCTGGCTCACGATACTCCACTATTGTAATTGTATCTTTTTTAATATCAGGACATTCAATCTCTGGAGCCGTATAACGTCCCAAGATGAATACCGTAATAGTGTACGCTATAATAAGCGCGACTATTATTTTACTCTTTGTTTCCATCTCTATGCAAATGTTTAGAGTTTTTCACAAAGTAAAAGCCCCAGACTAGACCAGTAATCACTACCGTACCGTCTGGGACTTGACGTTCAAATGCGAATGCAAGAAGAAATAAAGAAATGACAACAACAGTCCACAGGTATGCAATCATCCTGCGAATTGATATGTCACTTTGTTCATGTAGGAGATGCATTATTTACCCTTGAACTTCTTTCGCTCCTCCCACTTAATGCTTATGGTTATACTAACCAATATCACACCAAGGAAAGCACCAAAGAGTTGCACAATGGGCATGGCTGTTTCTATGAATGTCTGTCCTACTCCAGCCACTAAGCTAGTTGCTCCAAATACAGGGTTCCCTAGCAATCTCTCCATTTCATCTCCAAATTCTACTTTTTAAGATTAATCATAAACTCCAAAGCCATCAATTGGTCTGGAGCAATGCTCTTTAACCCAAAATTTTGAAAGTCACCTTGATTAATCTTCTGAATATCAATATCAACTTCTGTCTTTAAGAAATCAGCGAACTCTTTGTTCAACTCTGGAATCTTCTCTTGTGGAACTTCCTTCTTTGTTTTCTTCTTTTCGTCTTTTTTAGGTTTGTAATCTTTTTCCCATGGTATCTCTATCTCGACTTCATTCTCTGCTACTAGCTTTTTGCGAGTATCGTTTACAGATTCAACATGAATAACAAGTTGCTTCTGTGCAAGAGCAAGTTTAAAGGCGAGAGCTGGTTGCATATGCATCTGCAGAATGCCCTGAATTGGGCCTTGTCCAGCCATTGGGTTTCCGGGGCTGCCAAGCATCGCGCTATTGGCTTCCATAATCTTGTCTAGTGTAACTTTCATTTTTTGTCCTTTCTTGAAGACATTTTTTTGTCAGCCCATTTATTTAGTGCTTGCACCCAAGGTATGGGCCATAGAACCTTGGCGTAAATTTTGTGTACGACTGAATGATATGAAGGATTTCTTACCTGAATCCAATGCTGGAACAGGTCGTCTGTAAATAATGCCAATCCGATTATGTACAATATCCATGAAATATACCCTTCTACTCCTTGAACATAGGAAAGACCTAATGCTAAAGCAAGTAAAATCAGACCATATAAGCCATGATGAACAAAGCTTATATTTAGTCTTAGTGGTAGAATCCAAAGGAATTTATAGACAGGATTCATTTTAATTACTGTGCAATACGCACATGGCTAGTCCTGCACCACCAGTTGCTTCAAGAATATGTCCGACTTCCTGAAAGTGTTTGTCACTTGAAAATGGTGAACTTGGCGCGGCCTCATGAATAGCATATCCTACAGTCCCTCCATCAGCCGCAACTTGAGTTCTGACAAAATTGCCTAATACACCCGCATTTAGCCCGACATAAATAAACTTGTCGTCATAGTCGTAGACGTTATTACGGAGGGTGTTCTCTGACAGGTGCTTTGTCGCGTCCCTAGCCAATGTCAACCTCGATCGGTTCTGGGATCACTTCGACCTGGATTTCGTTTCCGTCCTCGTCTAGTTCTGTTCGGTATTCTGTTATGTCCTCAACAAAGGGCTTCAGTGCACCATTAGCTGCGATTCTGTGGCCGTTGACTATTGTATGCCCTACGGCTTTTAAATCACCTTGCCACTCTTGGCCTATACAGGCACAATGATAATCTTCGTGTTTTATAAATCGTATTCTCATATTATCCTCAAGTTGCGGTTACGTAAGAAACCCAAAATTCAGACTTGTCGCCAGCATCAAAAATTGTGCGAAAGTCAACTAGAGCATCCGAGCCTCGCTTCCTTATTTCAAAGATTATATTGCCTCCGTTGGCGTATGCACTTGGGAAATACATTTCTGAAGTTGTTGAACTATTTATATCAAGATATTTAGTTCCATACCCGAGAATCCCAATAACCTCTTTTGTAAAATTAATGGTCAGCGTGGTTGACCCATCATTTAGGGTAAACGAATTTACGGTGGCATCGTTTCCTAGATTTGTCGCGTCAGTTAGGGCAAGTTGCCCCCAATTAACGACATCCCTGTCCGATACGTTTATATTTGTCCCAGGCGTGCCTCCTGGTTCTATTCTAATAGTGTTCGTGTGCATAGCAAGCAACGGCGTAACACTTGGAGGATTCAACACCTCTGCCCCTGTTACTGCGCCATCGTTCCCATTAGCTTTATCGTACCATGCTGTTTCTGAGATAGAGTCTTGGGTGTATAGGGCTACTGCGCCGAGTTGGGTAAATATAATATTCTTAAAATATATATTTTTACCGCTTAGAAGTTGCTCAACAGACGCCCCAGTTATTCCAGTTCTTCCAGTTAATAGCCGTGTTACACTTGATGTAGCCCTAACTACTATGCTTTGTGCCAACTGCCAACTGCCCTCTGTAACTGCAACGTGATTCCCGACTACTATTGAATCGGCGTCACCACCAGAGCCTATATATGCCACGCCGCTAGAAGCATCAGCATAATAGTCAAAGGTTATTTTGTAATCCACGCCTGATGCAAGCTGAACACCAGCATCTTTTTTTACATTAAATGTCACATTGGTAGAAGCCGCACATCTTAAAACATCATCAACTCCACTAATGGAATCAATGTTGCCAGTTAGTACAAGATTCACTCCACCGTTAGATGATACGTCATCGACACCAGCAGAGAAATCGCTCGTCCATTTTGCCGTCTGACTACCGTAATTCCACTTGAACGGGATATTACCTGAGATGAGGTCTTTAACCTCTGAAGCGGTGGGGGCGAAGTTGCCACAAATAAATTCAGAGATTGAACCCTCCCAAAAGTCACCCGTAGCACGTTTCCCGATTGTCAAAGCCGTATCTGACACATCATTTGCGACCCCGCCAGATATGTCGGCTGTTGCGGCAAGTATGCCGTCAACATATAAAAGGGCGTTGCCATCACGGTCAAAAGTGCCTATAACTGTGTGTGGCTTCCCGTCAAAAACGCTTGCAGTAGCAGAGACTAACCCCGCAGAACCACTCATTCTAGATGTTATTGTTGTGCCACCACTCACATATAAATCCCAGCTTGTCGTGGCGGTGTCACCTTCACATCCAAGAATAAAGGCTGTACCAGATTCAGTCGTTGAAAATGTTACCTTATAGAACCAATCACTAAGGCCAACGGCGGGGACTGTAATTGCAACCAAATCATCCACCCCATCAAATCGGTACACCGTACCCTTTGACATCATATTGGTTGTTGTTTGTTCGTTTGAAAGATAACCACCTGATAAGTCAACATCTCCGCTAGCATCAGTAACTAAAG
>Ga0233437_1001493_pt1 | contig 42553 bp, 28 predicted proteins | sample SI_122_August201_FD_182714 | JGI IMG/M metagenome (GOLD analysis project Ga0233437, IMG submission 182714) | Seawater microbial communities from Saanich Inlet, British Columbia, Canada - SI_122_August2016_200_MG | ecosystem: Environmental > Aquatic > Marine > Inlet | place: Canada: British... | reverse complement strand
ATTTAATAGCAGACTGTCCGGCTCCACCAGCTGACATAATAGTCATGCCCTTTTGTTGATCAGGAAATAATAAGCCTAAGAAAATAAATAGAAGCGGAATCGCTGGGGTATGGGCTTTTATTTGCGTTTTATAATCAAAACAGTAATAAATCATTAAAATGTATATTATGAAAAATAAATTGTCAATGTTTCTTAGTTTTTTACTTGTTATGGCTTTTGTTAGCTGTGAAAATTCTGATTTTAGACAATTAGTTAATGATGAGGATATTCTTACCATAGTTGACGATGAGATTATAAGTCTGAAGACCCAGGATGAATTTGATGGAGACGCTGAGGCTTCATATGCCATGGGACATAAAATGGGATTTGGTGCTGACCGTGGTGAAAACGGAAGATTCTCTGATTGTGCAAGCATAACAGTAAGTAGTGATGACTTCCCAAAAGAGATAACAATTGACTATGGAGAAGGTTGCGTAGGTAAACATGGGGATTTAAAGACAGGAATAATTGTGATTTCAATGTCTGATACCATGCTAAATGCTGGAGCCGTTCATGAGGTTGTATTCTATGATGTTATGATTGGCGATAAGTCTATCGAGAGAACAAAGACAATGACCAATATGGGTCTGAATGCTGATGGTAACTGGGTTCTGGAAGGTGCTTCAACTTCAACTGTGACATATGAAGACGGGAGTTCATCAAGCAGGGAATCAACACAATCAAAAGAATGGTTGAGTGGCTTTGGAACTGAAGAAAGAGAAGATAACGTAATATTAATATCTGGTTCTGGTAGTCTTGTAAACTCCGAGGGTTTGGAATTCTCACGAAGCATCACAGTTCCTCTGCTGGTCGACCGTAGTTGCAGATATATTAAAAGCGGGACTATTCTTCTTGAAAAAGACGGAGAGGAAACTATAATAGACTTTGGAGATGGAGAATGTGATCAATGGGCTACTGTAACAAAAGATGGTGAAACAAAAGAAGTTGATCTTAGTAAAAAAGGAAGAGGGAAAAAAGGATTCAGAGGTGGAAAAAAAGGAAGGGGATAACAACATAGTTTTTTAGGGCTAACATAGCAATTCATAAATTTAGGTTAAACCCGGGGTCAGAAATGGTTCCGGGTTTTTTGCAAAAACCCGGGGTCCGGGGTCCGAAGTCCGAAGTCCAGGGTCAGGGGGCGTTAGTCGGTGGGTTGGTCCTTGGTTTTATTCTTACGTCCCCTTGTCCCCAGTCCCTTTGTCCTCGATTCCCGACTCCCGCAAAGTAGGGTATCTGTATATTTGTGCGTTATACTAATAAAGTCGTACTTTCGACTTCAACCTGAAATTTTTGAATTGTCGCGCGAGGAGTTTAAAATATTGTTTGATGCTTATTTCGAGACGGTAAGGAATTTTATCTATTACCGCTGCGGAGATACTGAACTGGCCACCGATGTTAGCCAGGAGTCATTCATGAAGATTTGGGAAAAGGGATTAAGTCCGGAGCCTGGCAAAGAACTTGCCCTTCTGTACAGAATTGCTGGTAATATTTTCATAAGCAGATACAGAAAGACACAATCTGCGATGAACTACAGGAAATCAATTACTCTGAAAGTTGATGACTTTTCTCCCAATGATCAGATGGAGTACAATGAACTAAAAGAAAAATATGACAAAGCTTTACAGAACATGACAGAGAAGAAACGAGTAGTTTTTCTAATGTCACGCTTTGAGGAGTTAACTTACAAAGAGATTGCTGAAAGGTTACAAATCAGTGTTAAAGCTGTTGAGAAAAGAATGAGTCAGGCACTTGGCTCTCTACGAAAAGCACTTTATTAAAATTCTGGACCAAAGAGATGAATAAACAAGTACACCAATCAATTAATGATGACCCTATTAAGGGCTTTTCCATCCCCTGGGAAAAGAGTCGGGAGATGGTGTGGGGGGAGATGTCTGATAAGTTGGATGCCAATGAGAAGAAGGTGATTGTTTTGAAGCGATCAAATTCATGGCGGTATCTGGCTGCAGCAATTTTTACTCTTGTAATTGCAGGTTCTCTATTCCTGAGATTTTACGAGAAGGATATCAGTAGTGCTTTTGGGGAGCATGAAAGCATCCTCTTGCCCGATGGCTCGAGTGTTAAGTTAAATGCCGGATCAACTCTTTCATATCATCCTTATTGGTACCGTTTCAATAGAGAAATTTATTTTGAAGGGGAAGGGTATTTTCAGGTAGTGAAAGGTAAGGCATTTAGTGTTCAGTCTCCACAAGCAGTAACTCGTGTATTAGGAACAAGTTTTACAATCTTCTCAAGGGGAGAAGCTTATAGGGTTATCTGTCATACCGGATTTATAGAGGTTACATCAGAAGAGCTTGGAGATCAGCTCTTGCTTGAGCCAAACCAGCGACTTGTTTTAAATAGTGAAGGGAGACTTTTGGTAGAGAGAGCAAAAAGCATCCCTGATGAAGCACATTGGTCAGATCAAATATTTGAGTATACTGCAGTTCCACTTAATGATGTTTTAGAAGAAATCAGCAGACAGTATAATGTTATAATCCACTATCCACTAAATCTTCAATGGAGTTATACAGGTGATTTTTCATCTGCACGCGATCTGGAAACATCATTAAATTTGGTGTGCAAACCCTTTCAAATTACCTTTGAGAAAATTCAAGAAGGTGAATATCGGATTATTCAGGAAGCAATACAGTATTAGGTTTCTATTTGTCTATCTACTAATTTTCGGATTTGGTAATGCTTTGATAGCTCAGGATCTGTCAGTTGAGGCTGAGGATATGCCACTTAGTGAACTGTTAGTTAAGCTTAGAAGTGAGCATAATCTCAAATTTTCTTTTGATGATCAACTGCTTTCGAAGTTTTCAATATCAGTCGATCAAAGTTTTAAAAACCCTGAAGAAGCGGTTCGCTTCCTGATCAAAGATTTGCCTTTACGCGTGGAGCTCGTTGATGATGTTTATTTAATTGTTCCACGAAAGATCAGGAAACCTCGATTAATCTCGAAAATAAGCGGACAAATAAGAGATTCATTATCAGGAGAACCTTTACCCTATAGTCATCTTACAGTTAATGGTCAGAGACAGATATCAGATGGTCAGGGGCGCTTTAGTTATCACAGTGGTGATATTGAGCAGGAATTCCATGTTCAGGTAACTTATTTAGGCTACTATATACTTGATACACTGTTGTCAGATGGTTCGGGTCACATTATTGATATGCATCCATCAATAATTGGATTGCAAGAAGTCATTATTGCAGATAAAGGATTGCCTTTCTCATCAATGTCGAAGCATAATCCCGGCGAGATCAGACTCAATCATCAGATAGGTAGTTTTCTTCCGGGTTTTGCAGATAATTCAGTGTATAATCTTTTAAGACTCCAGCCAGGGGTATTGGCAGCTGGCGAGCAAGCAAATGATCTTGTAATCTGGGGAAGTTACCCCGGACAATCTGCTATCCTATTTGATGGCTACACTCTGTTCGGACTAAAGAATTTCAACGACAATATTGGTGTTGTGAATCCATTTATGGTAAAGGATATCCGACTGATGAAAGGAGCTTTTCCAGCCAATTATGGTGGGAAAACTGGTGGAATAGTTGATATAACAGGCCAAAACGGCAATATCAATAAGCCTGAATTTCAGTTGACTGCCACTAATATGATTTTGAATGCAAGACTTTCTGTACCAATTTCAGAACGGTCGGCATTAAGTGTGGCATTCAGACAAACCTATTACAACCTGATTGATGCTGATGATTTGAACTTATTTCCTAATAGCCGTGAAAATTTGTCAAAATACGTTGACCTGAAAGTTTCACCTCTTTATATGTTCAGAGACATCAACCTGAAATATGCAGGGCAGACAAAAAATGGTGATAGTTATTATTTGAATCTGCTAAACGGAATTGATCGATACTCATATTCTGCTGATTTTAACAATGGTAACAGAAGAATAGAGAATACTTCATCAGAGCAGAACCATCAGATGGGAGGCTCTTTATTTTATGGAAAAAAGTGGGTGAATGGAAATACATCAAATATTCTGCTGACTTCTTCCTCCCTTGTGCAACAGAAGGATAATAAGACGATAATAAGCACTCCTTTATCGAATGAGCAGAAGCATAATTGGAGGGATGAACAGATAAAGAATCAAATCAATCAATCTGCAATCAATATTGATAATAGCATCGCTCTTTCGCAAAATAATAGTCTTGAGGCAGGAATTGGTATGATTCATTACAATATTGAACTACGCGAGGACTCTGTGGGTGAAAATAAATTGCTGGAGAATGAGCAGATCTTTGGCTTATCAAGTTTTGCTCAGGATAAGTTGTCAATCAATGATCGATTAAATGTGTTACTGGGTTTGAGATTGGATTTTCCACTTAAGTTAGGGAGGGTTTTGATACAACCAAGAATGAGTATGAACTATCAAATGGCAGAAAAGTGGTGGTTAAAAGCTGGGCTTGGAAGATATTATCAATATGTTGTAGAGAGCTCAATCCTTGACGAGGAGGGCAATTATCAATATTTCTGGACAGTGAGTAATGGTGAAGATATTCCCGTTCAATCTGCTAATCATGTAAGTGCGGGAATTAATTATCAGGGTAGTTGGTTCAGCGCGGGTGCGGAGGCTTATTACAAAAAACTCGAGGGTTTAACAAGATATATTTATCGACCAAATCGGATTGAAAGAGATATCTATCTGGGTGAAGGAAAAAGCATGGGGGTGGATTTTCTATTGGAGGCAAAATACAGAAAACACTCGGCCTGGCTGGGGTATAGCTTGTCAGCCTGCCTGGAGAGGTTTTCAGCTTTCCCGATTTCAACTTATGTACGTGCTCCTCAGGATCAGCGCCATGAAATAAAAGGAGCCGCAATGTTCAATTTTGATCCTTTTTATTTTTCGACTAATTACGTATATGGATCTGGATTTGCTTCAAGAGGTAATTTTCAATCGGGCAGAGATATTACCGATCTGGCATATAGTCGTTTAGATATTTCTTTTGTTTATCGGTTTAATACTAAGAAGCTGGATCTGGAAGCTGGTGTGTCGATTCTTAATGTTCTTAATCATGAAAATCTGAAGTTTGATAATATTATAAGAATACCAAACATGCAGAGTGGAACTGTAAATATCCATGCTGAAGCAGTGCCTTTTACTCCAACGATTTTTCTGAAGATTGGCTTGTGAGATAGATAATGGTGAATGGTGAATGGTGAAATTCTTCAATAGGTTTGCACATTAAAATTTTGGCTCTATGACTGTTAAGAGAACTATGGTTTCTGTTGCGATTTTTGTTTTTGGTTTGATGCTGTTTGCACAAAATATTCATCCTGTTATGAATTGGGATTTTGATGATGTGCCTGATTCTATTGAAGGTAACTACCGGATGGTGCCAGGAATTACAGGTAGTGCTCTGAAGTTAGATGGCTTTACTACTGTAATTAATCATCCGGCAGGAAAAAATGGGGAGCTAAATTCATCTTTTACTATCGAAACCTGGATTGCTCTCGCTGCATACCCCTGGAATTGGTGTCCCGTGATCACTCAAATGGAAGCTGAATCCAGTGGTTATTCTTTTGAAATTGGGCCCCATGGGGAGATCGGTTTGAAAATGAATGTTGGGAGGAATCTGATCAGCTGTATTTCTGATGAGACTCTTGATCTCAGAAAATGGACTCATATTGCTTGTAGTTACGAGGAGGGGTTTGGCATAAAGCTATACGTGAATGGCGAGCAAGTGGGTGAGTATAAGTCGATTAAGCAACCTGCTTTTGCACCAAAAAAGATCATCCGGATAGGAATGAATTATAAAGCAGTTTTTCCATCCGATAGGATAGGAGAACATGGAATAACTCCATATTGGTTTTCGATTGATGGTATTCTGGATGATTTGAAAGTACATAATGAGGTAATTTCTCCGGATGAGTTGTGTGGGGCTACTGATCCATTACTCATTACTACTCATCTTCCGGCACCTGAAATCAGCCCGCGCCATCTTCCACGTGTGGAAGACCATGATGTTTTTCAGGCTTACTATACTAAACTGGAGTACTATCCTGAGTGGGATGATCAATGGCCGGTTGCTAGCGATGCTGATATTGTGATCAGTTTTGAAAATTCACCTGTACAGCTAATTTTTTGGAGAGGAACCAGGTATTCACCAGCCTGGGTGAGTGATAATAATCTATGGATGTGCGATCAGAGCGTGGAAACATGGAATGGACCGGAAGGCTGTAAGGAGCATATGCAGGATCGGCATTGCAAATACTCACATGTGAGATTAATTGAAAATACGGCTGCCAGAAAAGTTGTGCATTGGCGTTATGCTCCGGTAAGTGCTTACAATACTTTATGGCTGGCCAATGAAAAAACTGGCTGGGCAGTTTGGATTGATGAGTACTATTATATTTATCCGGATGCTACTGCTATAAGGAAGGTGAGCTGGAAAACTGAGTATATGGGGCATCCGCGGCAGTTTCAGGAATCGCTGCCACTTACCGGTCCTGGTCAAACGCGTAATGATGTGATGGAGATCGATTATTTAAAGGTTGCCAATCTTGATGGCGATCAAATGCCCTTTTTCTACACTGATAAGCCACGGGTAAAAGAGGAAATTGATTTCATTGATGCCCCGAATATTCAGCAACACAATTTTAAATCAGCCTATGATCCATTCATTATTTTCGATCCTGGTAATAATATGCATTATTTGATGGACAGGAATATCAGGAATCTCGATTTTCCGGGATCGTGCAATCATTGGCCTGTAGGACAAGCATATTGTGACGGACGTAGCACGGTTGAATCCGATAGGGTGGCTCATTTTCTGGGATTTCCAATTTCTAACCCGGTGATCCACGATGAGAAAAACGGACGAAGTTACTGGGCCTCAATTTATGGGATGGGTGATCTTGAGATGAACGATTTAATTCGTCTGGGCAGAAGTTGGGCACAAGCTCCGGAGCTGATTATTAATAGCAAGGGGTTTTCAGGGGGTGAATATTCGCAAGATAAAAAAGCCTACCGGATCAGGAGAGAGAATGGAAGAACATTGAAATTTGAGATAAAGGCATCTGAAAATTCTCCACTGTATAATCCTGCCATAACTATTGATCAGTGGAATATGAAACAAGTAAATCTTGAACTAAATGGAAAAAAACTCAAAGAAGGGAAAGATTTTTTCTCAGGTTTGGTTCATGATCTGAAAGGTACCACTGCAGTGATATTCATAATGATAGAGACGGACTCACCGCTTAGAATAGCAATTAAGTAGAATAGAAAAGATTTTTTTTCATGATAGGATAGGGGTATTTCAGATTATAGCTGTCATCCTTGTGTAGAAACAATAAAATATTTAACTATCATGAAAACAAAAATTACAAACAAAACATGGATACTTGCATTGATACTGCCACTAGCGTTAATGTCATGCAATAAGGATGTTCTTCCTGGAATTACAGGAGAAGGTGAAATTGTAAGCGAGACTCTTGATCTTGCAGATTTTACAGGATTTGCCAATGCAGTTGCTGCTGATGTATATATCAGCCAGGGCGATGTGCAGGAGGTTATAATTGAAGCTCAGCAGAATATTATTGACAATCTGGAACTTGATCGGGTTGAGAATGGCTTTTGGACTATTAAATTTGATCGTTGGGTAAGATATGCTAAACCAATTAAGATTTATATTACTATCCCTACTCTGGACAGAGCAGTAATCTCGGGATCAGGTAAGGTTGTTGGAGAAACTTATTTTGCTGACCTGGCGGATCTCGAATTGAAAATCTCAGGATCGGGTGATATGGAATTAGATAGTGATAGTGATGCAATCGAAATAACTGTATCAGGATCAGGTGATTTTGATCTTACAGGAGAAACCGGAAATCTGGATGTTTTGATTTCAGGATCGGGAGACATCGACGCATTTGATCTTCAAACTGTTGAATCCAAGATCAGAATTTCAGGAGCAGGAAATGCTCGCTTAAGTGTTGCAGAATACCTTGAGGCTTCGATTTCAGGAAGTGGTAGTGTTTATTACCGCGGTAATCCAGAGGTGGATATTCATATTTCAGGAAGCGGAAAAGTTCGAAAAGAATAATAAAGGGAAGTTTTCAGTCTTCAGTTTTCAGTTATCAGCAAAAAGAAAGTAATAAATAAAACTTATATCTCTTATCCTGCTGATAACTGAAAACTGATGACTGAAAACTATATTTTAGTACCCCCACTCGAGTCCTTTCTTTACTGCTGGAACTCCTTCTTTCATCCATTTTGGCATTGGTTCTCCTTTTAGATAATGATCGAAAAACTGGGCCATTCTGATTTGAAAATCATGTTTATCTTCGAGGCGTGTAGGCCAGTGGGCAGCATTATTGTAGTTAAGCAACCATGCTGGTTTTCCCATTCTACGGAGGGCAATAAAATATTCGATGCCCTGATACCAAGGTACTGCTCCATCGTCATCATTGTGCATGATAAGTATAGGAGTTTGTACCTTATCCATTGTGAAAATGGGCGAGTTTTCTATATATCGCAGTGGTGATTCCCAGATGGATTTTCCGATTCGTGACTGAGTTTGCTCATACTGGAATGAGCGATTCTGACCAGATCCCCAACGAATACCCCCATATGCACTGAACATATTTACAACAGGTGCACCTGATTCAATTGCAGCGAACATATTTGTGCGGGTAGCAAGATATGCAACCTGATAACCACCCCAGCTATGTCCCTGGGCTCCAATGTGCTTGTCATCAACAAAACCCTGGTTTACAAAGGCGGTAACACCTGGCATCACACAATTAAATGCATCTTCTCCGGGATACCCTTCTTTGTAATACACATCAGGATTGAAAACCAGATAACCATGGCTGGTATAGTAATGGTAACCTATAGTTGAACGGCCAATCTCGGGTGTTCGGTGACTAAATAGCCCTTGTGAACTTTTCTCATAAAAGTTCACAATCATGGGATACTTTTTATTCTTGTCGAAATTTGCAGGTTTATGCAGAGTCCCCTCAAGCTTAATGCCATCAAGTGAGGTCCATGTCACCAATTCTGCTGTTCCCCATAAAAATTCTTCTTGCTGGGGATTGGCATTCGAGATGCGGATTTCATCTTTAAACTTCAAATCTGAAGCCAGTAAGTCTGGAAAAACCTGAAAGTCTTCTTTTGTGAATACCAGATCATCTGATTCTCTGGCTTTCTGAATCGCACCAAGTTTGTAAGGGCCATAGATTAATGCCTTTGGCTCATTGGCTTTTTTGAGTGACAATGTGTAAAAGCCATCTTCTCGGGTAATTTCGTTGTGTCCTTTCAGATATTGCAGCTTTTTCACATCCAAACCATCTTCTTGTCCTCCAAATCCAGCCTGATCAAGCCTCATTAGTCGGTAAGAGGTTTTGTTTTTCCGGCCATTCCTGGTCAGGTTTACCGGTTCAGCTTTATTTTCAGGATCAACTTGCCAGATATCATATCGGTCGTAAATCAACAGGGCCTTATCGTCTTTTAACCATCCGGCAGTTCTATATGAACTTGCATATTGAGGACGATCATTTAGTTCATCCGCCGACTGAATAGTTTTGGCAGAGGCAATGACGAATTCTTTACCGGTTTCAAGTTTGTACGTATGCCATGTGGTGTCAAGTGCTTCATACCAATATAGATACTTACCTGATGTGCTCGCCTGTGGTGTGGCACGTAAATCCTTTTTGATCATTTTCGTTGCCCCGGTATAGGTGTCAACCAGATAAATGTCGTTGTGAGAAGGACTGCCTTCCCACATCCCCTGAACAGCATATGGGATATTTGACCATGCCACGGCTTTTTGTGCATCGCCTTTGTCAATCAGACTAAAACCCCTGAGGTTTTCTTTCTGCAGATGCACGAGTTTGTTGCTGTCAAGATGATAAACAGCCAGATAGTTCCTTTTTAAATCTCTTGAACGACTTAGAATCTGCTGAGTATGCAGCACAGGCTCATTCCAGTGCCAGATATCCACTACAGGCAATTCTTCTTCTAGAATTGTAGTATCTTTTTCAGGTGGTATTGGAGCTATTCCCAAAAAGACACGGTTTTCTGACTCTGAAAATGACAGTCTACCATTGACACTCACCTCCCAATAATCCGGAATTCCTTCTGTGTCATTGCTCACTATCTGAGTTGCTTCACCATCACCTTGCCATAAGTACAGACTGTAGTCCTTTTTCTTATCTTTTTCATCTGACTGATTTGCAAGAAAAGCCAGAAGAGAGCCTTCTTTGTTCATGCTGAGTTGCTTATACTCTCCTTTGCCTGTAATAAGACTTGTTCTCTCACCTGTTTTTAAATCGAAATGATATATTCCGGGTTCAATATCTTTGTCATCACCTGTTGAGATACAGATAATTACCTCTTCTTCCTGAGCAAAATTAAACTTGATGACAAATGGCAATGTAATGGTTTCTCCAGTATAGAGATTCTTAATATTCAAAGCATACCCATTCTTAGCAGATTCCTTTTTTACCTTCTCCTTCTCTTCTTTCTTTTTGCCTTCATTTTCACTTTCCTTTTTATTTATTTCGCCACCTTCTGACTCACCAGATTCTTCGTCTTTCTCTTTTTTTCCTTCGCTCCCGCTATCTTTGTCCACGCTTTCCACCTGCCAGGCTATCCAACCAGCCCATTTTGCAGGTAATTCAAATGAGCGAAGATTTGGAATAGTCTCAAGACTTTGAGTTTTTAGATTGTAAATAGCCAGCTTGTCTTTTGGCATTTTATCTTTCTTCGTTTTCTTAAGTTTCAACTGCCGGATGGTATCTTTTGGCGTTTGAATAGTGAAAACGACAAACTTTGAATCGTTAGTTATAACTGAGCGGGTTGCATAATCGAAGCTTGCAATCTGTTCCCCATTCTTCTTCGAGATGAATAGTTTTGAGTCACCCTTCCATGGTTCAGTTTTGTATACTATGTAGTCTCCGTTATTTGAAATCCTTTGTTCAGTTATACGGTTCCATTTCAGGACGTCGTCGTGACTTAAAGGACGCTTATTGTCCTGCGCCTTGATAGACAGGCTGATAACAAGTAAGAGTACGAGGCTTAGAATTTGTTTCATAATATGTATGTTCAGATTTTTTACTATTTACTTAGTCCTTTGATTCCATAATAGAGATGGCTGCAAGTTGTATCTTCAAACTGGATAATATCCGGCAGGTAAGCCCATTCTTCAAAACCATAACGTTGAAGTAAAGCTATACTTGCCGGGTTGATATTCAAAAGTATTGCAAGCAGGCAATCGATGTCAAGACTTTTACATTCATTCATCATATGCTTAAGCAAGCGAGATCCAATACCCTTTTTATGATGTTGATAATCAATAAAAAAGCTCACTTCGGCGACGCTGTCCATTGCTCTTCTGCCCGGACGGTAGGGAGAGATAGTGCCAAATCCACGAACTTCACCCTCCAATTCAGCAAGGTATATTGGATATTTCTCCGGGACATGGCGGTCAAACCAATCATGACGATCTTCTACTTTGAATTCATCCATATCGCCAGTGGCAGTTCGCGATCGAATTGCCTGGTTGTAAATTAGCACGATATTGGCAAGGTCGGATCGTTCAGCAATTCGTATTTGTAGCATAATTTATTTCTTGAGACAAAAAGATAAAGCTATACAAAATGTTTTTTTTGGAAAATACTGTACGACATAATCTTTTGTCAGCTTTCGGATTATAATTTGACCAGAATTTTTGAGATTTTTCCCGGGTTCTCTGACCAGTATTTCAGGGCCTGGCCGGTTTCTTCTGGTGTAATGATTTGCGTGACAAGTTTTTCTGTTGGGCAGGTTTTTCTTTTCAGATAGTTTATTACTACCTGGATATCTTTTGGCAGGGCATTTCTGGAGCCCATGATATCCATTTCTTTTTGCACAAATTTACTGCTTGTGAATGAGATATCCTGCTTGGCGTATCCGATACAAACCACTCGTCCGCTGAAAGCAACTTCGTTTATTGCGGCCAGGTAAGTGATAGGGTTACCAGCGGCTTCAATGACAACATCAGGACCTTGCTCCTTGCTTAATTTTGAAAGCTCCGTATGGAGATCGCTTTTCTGAGAATTTATTGTGTAATGAGCTCCCAGTAAAGATGCCATTTCGAGTTTATTATCATCTATATCGGCAGCTATAACGATCGCTCCGCGTAATGCTGAACGAACAATGGCTCCTGCTCCGATCATGCCACAACCAAGTACCAGAACTATATCATTATCAGTGATCCGGCCTCTGTCAACTGCGTGAAAACCAACACTTAATGGTTCGGTAAGTGCTAATTCGATATCAGTTAGGTCATTCTCAATCAGTACTTTCTGCCATTTTACAGTGATATATTCGCTAAGGGCTCCATCACGCTGAACCCCTAAAGTTTGATTATACTGGCAGGCATTAACTCTGTCATTTTTACATGAGGGACATGTTCCACAATTAGTATAAGGATTGACGGTTACATGTTGCCCGATGCTAATATGTTCAGGCACCTCAGATCCACATTCTACAATCTCAGCAGCAATCTCATGTCCGGGAATTACCGGATATTTCACCATTGGATTTTTGCCCAGAAAACTGCTCAGATCTGATCCGCAAAGTCCTATATACCGGACTTTTAAAATAAGCTCGTCGCTGTTTATTGGAGCCTGAGAGATTTCTGTGATTTTCACAGATCCGGGCTTAGTAATTTGTACTGCTAACATTGAAGAATAATTTGATCGAACAAGATACCAAATAACTCCCGATTAAAGGGGGCCAATTGGGGTGGATAAAAATTCAGGCAATAGGGCATCTGGCAAGAGAATCTTTACTATTTTCAATTCCTAAACTAATATCAGATCTGATGATAAGTAAAAGAGCTATTCTTATTATTATTTCAGCAGTACTTTGTATTTCTGTTTCGGCACAAAAACAATGGAACCAATTTCGTGGCCCTGAGGGAATGGGTGTTGCTTTGGATAAGGCCGAGTATCCGGTAATTCTTAAGCAGCAAGAAAACCAAATTTGGACAATAGATCTGAACACCGGAGTTTCTTCACCTGTTATCTGGGAAGATATGATTTTTCTTACCAGTCATCGTAAGGATACTTTTGAGACTGTGGCAATTAATCGTCAGTCAGGTGAGCTCATCTGGCAGAAGGAGGTAATAGCCGATAAAGTTCAGCGCTTTCACCCGATCAGTAGTGCAGCAGCTCCTTCTGTTGTGACAAACGGAAAGGAAGTGATTTCTTATTTTGGTTCATACGGACTGCTTTGTTATAATATGCAAGGTGATTTGTTATGGGAGCGTAAGCTGCCTATTGAGCGTAATATGTATGGTGTATCTGTTTCTCCGATAATATATAAGAACCAGTTGGTTTTTAGTCGCGATAGTGATGAGATGTCATATATCGAAACCATCAATATTGCAACTGGCGAGACTATTTGGCGTACTGATCGGCCCAATTATAATGGAAACTGGGCAACACCGGGATTTCACCGTACAGAGGATAAAGATGAAATTCTGGTATATGGAGTTTTTTCAATGAAATCATATGATTTCAATACCGGAGAGGAGCTTTGGACACTTCCGAAACTAACTGATGAACCAGCAACAACCCCTTTGTCTTATCATGGATTGATTTATGTAACTACCTATAATATGAAGTCGAATCCTGAAGTTTTAGGTTTACCAACATATGATTCATTATTAGGTCTTTATGATAAGAATGAAAATAAACAACTGAATTTCGAAGAGATTAAAGAGAACACAAGTATTCTTTCACGATATGATGCTGATGGGGAGGGTGATCATCCTCTTCCCGGATTTTTCAGAGGATTGGATAAGGATCGCGATGGTGAGCTTACCAGAGAAGAGTATCAGAAAGTTGTTGACTGGATTGATAGTTTTGGATGGAGCAATGCCTTGATAGCACTCAAACCGCCGGTAGATAATGGAGGCCTGCCTGAGATCGTTTGGGAATATGAATACGGTGTTCCTGAATGCCCATCTCCGTTAATTAAGGACGGTTTGGCCTATATGGTTAAAAATGGAGGGATCGTAACGTGTTTGGATGCCGCCAGCGGAGAGCTGAAATACAAAGAGGAACTCAGTGCTGGAGGCCCATATTATGCCTCACCTGTTTGTGCTGATGGGAAGATATATTTAACATCCGGCAGGGGAGTAATTACAGTTTTAGAAGAGGGAGGAAATTTTAAGGTTTTAGCTGAAAATAATCTGAATGAGCGAATTCAGGCTACCCCTGCTTTGGTCGATGGGAAAGTTTATGTAAGAACACATAAGGGTTTATCAGCTTATGGGGTGGTGAAATAGTGAATGGTGAATTGGTGAGCAGGGTAACCGAGTAACGGGGTAACGGGGTAACCGAGTAACGGATCAGGAAGGATCAGAAAGTATGCAAATCCAACAAGAATTATCAGACTACCGGCAGGCTTTTGAGAGTGAATTATTCAGTATACTGAATTACTGGGAGCGCTTTGCCCCTGAAAAAGATGGTCCGGGATTTCATGGTGCTGTAGATTTGAATAATCAAGCGGTTCAGGATGCCCCTAAATCATGCGTTCTGAATGCAAGAATCCTCTGGACTTTTTCTGCTTCGGCTAAAATGTATCCGGACAGAGGATACGAGAAGATGGCCCGAAGAGCTTATCAGGTAATAGACAATAATTTCAGGGATAAATCATCGGGAGGTTATTATATGGAGCTGGATGCTGATAATCAAGTGTCTGATAGCGTGAAACATACTTATGCACAGGCATTTGTACTGTATGCCCTTTCTAAATATTATGAATTCCTGCCGGATGAAAAATTACTTTTGCAGATAAAAGACTATTTTCTCTTTTTAGATGCCAAAACAAAAGATCCTGGCTATCCGGGCTACTTTGAAGCTTTCACTGAGGAATGGCAGCTGATTTCTGAAAACAGGATGGCTGACAATAATGAGCCTAAGTCTATGAATACTCATCTCCATGTGCTCGAAGCATATGCTGCTGTGTATAAAATACTTCCTATTCCGGAGGTGAGAAATCGATTGGAAGAATTGGTCTTATTATTTCTGGAAGATATTATCCGCATTGACGGACATCTGGGTATATTCTTTGATGAGGGTTTTGCTGAGACATCACAATCAATGGGTATTTGTTCATTCGGACATGATATTGAAGCTTCCTGGTTGATTTGGGAAGCGATTGATATTCTGGGGATTGAAAGCTTGAAAGAAGAGGCCAAACCTGTTATGCTGAAGATGGCCGAGGCAGTTCTCAGAGAAGGACTTGATCAGGATGGAGGATTGTTTCTCGAATCGACACGATTTGGATCTCACCTGCGAACCAATAAGCATTGGTGGTTACAGGCTGAGGTTTTAGTTGGGGAGATGAATGCATTACAATTATCAGAGGATCAGGGGTATTGGGATATACTCAAACTATCCTGGGATTTTGTAGAACGCTGCGTAATTGATCATGAGAATGGTGAATGGTTTACAAAAGTGAATCGACTTGGTGTGCCATACCTTGAAGAACCAGTTGATGATCCTTCTCCCTATTATAGAAATGACTGGAAAATTGACCCATGGAAATGTCCGTATCATAACGGCAGAGCCATGATGGAATTAATCAATAGAATAGATTTTGAACTTAAATAGTACTTTGAACTATGAAGCGACTAATAGTAATTGGAATTATCACAGCTCTCACAATACAAATGATGGCTCAGGATTTTCGACAGACTCAAATGATCCACGAATTAGACTCAAAAACAGAGGCCTTCTTTGAGGGATTTGATCATAAAGTAATTCCTAACAAGTTTAATTATCACAGTTTCAGACACGATGTTGGTGCTTCTATGATCACCCGATGTTTGGAAATGCCGTCACCGATGGTATGGAAAACTGAGCTTGTACCTATGGAATATAATGAGTCACATGCTGGTTTTCTTTGGATTGCTGCAATAGATTTGAGTGATGAGGGTGCGAGCTTTACGGTTTCGTTCAATGGTGAGAAGAGGTTTACCATTGTTGCAAGTAATAATAAAGATTGGGTGCTACAAGGTGATTCGGGTGGTACAATGAAATTCCATACCATGATGATAGATCGACATAATGATGCTCATGGATATATGACGATGGAAGTTCCACTCGAATGGTTGAAGCAAGGAGAAGCCCAGGAAATCAGGATCGAGGGAAATAATTCTAATCAGTCAACCTGGATCATTGTGTATGGGGCAAAGGATGCCAAGGAGTTTATGACAGAATCTACCGGATTTTCCAGGCTGTACAGTATGACTACCAATCTTGGTGACCCTGTTCATTCTCTTGTGGTTCAAACAGCCAGGGCATTGACTGGCACACAGATTCGTGTGGAATCGGATGACTTTGTCAGAAAGCATGAATTGATATTAACTGACGGTCTTGCACAGGCCGATATACGGATTCCAAAGAATAAGCTGGGACAAAAAATCACTCTTTTTGATGATAGAGGAGAGATACTTTCCTGGGATTTTGGCTCAGAGCAAGAAGAGAATTCTATTCTAATGGCCGAAGGTGTCTTGAAAAACCAGTTTATTGAAATAAGTGAATCAGAATTTGTTGTGATAGCTAAGCGTGATTATATGCCTGGTTTGGTCAATAGTATTCTGGAATTATCTGAGAGCTCTATGGGGAAATCTCAGATATTGCTAATGAACTCCAGTCATCAGGATATTGCCTGGATGGATTCGCCGGAGAAGTGTGTTGTTGAGCGTGATACTATGTTACTCCAACCCTTGTTTAACCGTGCTGAGATTGATCCTGATTATCGTTTTGATATAGAAGATGCCCTGATGATTAAAGAGTATGTTCAACGACATCCTGAGAAAAAGGAATTGGTAGGAGAACTTCTCAGGAGCGGTAGAATATCATGTGGGGCTACTTTTATCCAGCCTTATGAAGAAATGTATTCAGGAGAAGCTCTCGCCCGACAATTCTATTTTGGTGCAAAATGGTTAAAAGATGAGTTTAACTATGTAGCTGATACATATTGGAATGTTGATGTTCCCGGACGCACATTACAGATGCCCCAGATGATGAAAAAGGCCGGGGTTAATAATCTTGTGATGACACGTCAGGAACTGGGTTTTTATCATTGGTACAGCCCTGATGGATCAAGGATTATTGGATTCTCGAATGGTCATTATGGTGATTCTTACGGTCCATTGGGAGACGAATATTATATCGCATCAGATTATCTGTCGACTTACAGCTCAAAATGGGCGCCGTTTTATACTAATGAATCCGTGAATCCTGTCGTTCCTGTATTGTCTGACTGGGATATGAGTCCGGCCAAAGATTACAGCAATCTTCTCACTTCATGGAATAGTTTAAAAGAACTGAAAACAAAGAATGGTATTGTACCTGTTTCCCTGCCGGATTTTAAAGAGGCTTTGGCTCCTGATATGTTTAAAGCTTTGAGAGCCAGCAATCCTGTTTTACCTGAAATACATGGTGAACGTCCTGCTTTATGGCTATATATACATGGGCCATCGCATCAGAAGGCTCAAAAAGCCAGCAGGAAAGCAGATATTTTGCTCACTCAGGTTGAAAAGCTGGCAACAGTAAATGCCTTACTGGATAATTCTTTTACCTCATACCCTGCTCATCGTCTCAATAAAGCATGGGAATCTAAGATATTTCCGGATCATGGATGGGGTGGAAAAATGGGATTAATCACTGATGCATATTTTAAAAGCAAATATGATTTTGCCTTAAGTGAAGCATCAGAAATGATGAATATTGAGTTGAGAGATTTAGGATCCAGAATAAAACTCAGTAAGTCAATCGGCCGACCAGTTCTTGTATTTAACAGCCTGAGCTGGGAACGGACCAGTCCGGTAGTTTATTCGATAATTTTTAATCAGGGTGAGGCAAAGAATGTACAAGTGGTAAGCGCCAAAGGAGAAATTATTCCCAGTCAGATGAATAATAAGAAGCTTGATGAAGACGGTTTTTTATTATCAGCTGATATCCATTTTATTGCAGAGAAAGTTCCATCTGTTGGATACAAAACCTATTATTTAAAAGCAATACGTTCGAGTAAGGCTATACCGATGCCTAAACAGGGTAAACGCATTGAGAATACCTACTATGTCGTGGAAATTGGCCAGGGTGGGATTAAAAGTATTTTTGATAAAGAAGAACAGCAAGAGTTGCTCCATCCTGATGGATTTACCGCGGGGGAGGTTTTTACACTGAGATCTGTTGGGAACGGTGCCGGAGAATTTGATCAGGTTCAGCAGGCTGATACATCAGGTTTTGATAAAACAGGTAATTATCGAACTCAGTGGAAATTAGTTGAAGATGGATCTGTTTTTACTGCATATTCATACCGACAAGCGATCAGGAATGCAGTTGTTGAACAGAAGATAATAATGTATAAGAATCTCAAGAAGATTGATTTTGAGATAGCTGTTCTCAATTGGGAAGGAATTCTGTATCGGGAATACCGAATGGCTTTACCTGTTAAGGGGGAAAATAGCAAGGTAGTTTATGAAGTGCCCTATGGGAAACTTGAAGTTGGCAAAGATGAAATGGAAGGAGTAGCAGGCGAACGGTATCAGGTTGATTGCAAGGAAATCCATCCGAGGGCAATACAGAATTGGGTAAATGTGAGCACCGATAAGATTGGTGTTACCCTTAGCTCAAGTGTCGTAGCCATTGATTATATTGATATTACTGGTACATCATCAGGCAGCACACTCATTCAACCCATATTATTTGCCTCGAGAAAGAGTTGTCATGGTGAAGGAAATGAGTATCTCCAAACCGGCGATCATCACTTTAGTTTCAGTTTAAATTCTCACCCTCCCGGATGGGAAAATGGCTATCGTTTTGGTCTGGAAGCCAATGAAAAACTACAGGTCATTGGAGATTTTAAGCCTTATGCTGATGCCAATTTACCTGAAGAATTAAGTTTCTTCAGTTTGGAGGCTGATAATCTGAATTTATCAGTTATTAAAAAGGCAGAAAACAGTACTGATATCATTCTAAGGGCATACGAAGTAGTAGGAAAAGATGTAAATAGCGCAGTAAAATCCTATTTCCCGTTTAAAACCATCACACCCACCAACCTGATTGAAGAAAAAATTGGCAAAGCCATAGACATCAGTGCTGGAAACAAACTAGATTTTGGTGCATTCGCAATTGAAACATTTATGCTGGGTGTCAAATAGGAGAGTCTCTGGTGACTGTGCCAGGCGATCCCCGGGTCAAGCCCGAGGATGACGGTGCAGGCCACTATGGTTTAGCGATGTGACTCCGGGCCGTCATCCCCGGAAAGCCGGGATCTGAAACTGAAAACTGAAAACTATTTTTTGATATGACTGGAAAAGAGAGAATATCCGCTGCCCTGACAGGCGAACCGACTGACAAGATTCCTGTTATGCTCCATAATTTCATGCCAGTGGCTAAAGAGGCTGGTTTGACGATGAAGCAATATCGTGAAAATCCCAGGGCCATTGCAGATGCTTTTATCCGATCAGTTGAAACTTACGAATATGATGGGGTTCTTGTAGATATCGATACGGTGACACTGGCTGGTGCATGTGGGGTTGACGTTGACTTCCCTGAGAATGATCCTGCAAGATCACATAAGGGAAATCTGGAGTCGTATGAGCAGTTGCCGGACATGAAGATACCGGATTTGAGTAAGTACAGGTATGCTGTTAATTGGCTGGAGGCCACTAGACTATTGAAAGAATATTTTGGTGACGAGATTTATGTCAGGGGCAACTGTGATCAGGCTCCTTTTTCACTGGCCAGCATGATAAGAGGGACAGAGAACTGGATGCTGGATTTTTACATGAGCGAAGAATCAAAGATTCATGAACTCCTTGATTACTGTACTGAAGTTAGTATTCAATTTATCAGGCTCATGGCACAAACCGGATGTGATATGGTATCGAACGGTGATAGTCCGGCTGGCCCTGAAATGATTCCACCTGATTTATATGCAAAATGGGCCCTTCCCTTTGAGAAAAAGGTCATTCAGGCTGCACATGATGAGAAGCTACCATACGTATTGCACATTTGTGGCAATACAGAAGCCATTCTCCCTCTGATGATTGAATCCGGAGCCGATGGTCTGGAGCTGGATTACAAAACCGATGCAAAAAAAGCCTTCGATCTGATGAAAGATCAATGTGCTTTTTTTGGCAATGTTGACCCTTCAGGAATACTGGCTCTTGGCACAGTAGAACAGGTTCGGCAGGCAACGGAAGAAGTGATTAATGTGTTTAGTGGAACGAACAGATTTGTACTTAACACAGGATGTGCATTACCACCAGATACGCCAGAGGAGAATATCAGGGCGTTTGTTAAGACAGCGAGAGGCTTCTAACTTAAGACTTAGGGACTGGGGACTGGGGACGAAGGGACCAGCGACTATGGACCAACGACCAATGACTTCTGTCCCCCGGACTTCGGACCCCGGACTACGTACTTTTGTCCATGGACCCTGGATCCCTTCGTATTCCTTCTTCCAATCCTTCGATTTCTGCCAGACCTCTTAATCTTCCTATCAGGGGATAGCCTGGATTTGCTTCTTGTTTGAAATCGTTCAGGATTTTTATTCCGTGATCTGGCCGGATGGGGATTCTGTTATCTTTTCTTCCGCAATGAATTCTTCTGTTTTGCTCTTTCAGGAGAGCCTTTACAAGAGCATAAACATCAATGCTTCCTTTAAGATGTCCGGATTCATAGAAGCTTTTGTTTTCGAGAAACTGAGTATTTCTGATATGAGCGAAATGGATTCTATCAGCAAATTGATTGACCATTTTGATCAAATCATTATTTCTGTTAGTTGAAAATGAGCCACTGCAAAAGGTGAGCCCATTTCTTACAGATGTCTGGCGATTGAAAATCCATTTTAAGTCTTCAATATTGCTTACAATTCTTGGCAGACCTAATAGTGGAAAGGATGGATCATCACCATGTATGGCCATATTCATGTTTAGTTCTTCAGCCACAGGGATCACTTCATCCAGAAAATAACCCAGGTTTTCTCGTAAGTGATTCTGATCTATATGTTTGTAAGAATTGATGTATTCAAGAAATTTACTTTTATAGTCATCAACATTGCTGTCAATAGCTCCATGAATAAAGCCTTGAGTTACGACAATTATATTGAAGGCCAGCAGTTCTGCCTCTTGTTCTGTCATTGCCCCGTATGCTGATCTGGCCAGTTTAACTATTTCACCTGGATAGTCTTTCTCAGCATTTGGTCTTTCAAGAATGAAAACATCAAAAGCCGCAAAAGTAGGGTAGTCAAATAGCATTGATTCTCCCCCTGTTTCTGTAGTATACTTTAGATTTGTCCTGGCCCAATCGAGTACTGGCATGAAATTATAGCATATGGTGTCAACTCCGCATCTGGCCAGGTTTCGCATCGACTCTTTGTAGTTCTCAATATCTTGTGCCTGTTCAGCTGATCCGGTTTTTATTGCATCGCTTATTGGTAAACTCTCTACCACATGCCAGCTCATACCTGCTTGTTCTATTTCAGATTTTCTGTTCCGGATATCACAGAGTGGCCACACCTGCCCTTTGGGTATGTGATGCAGTGCCGTTACAATACCTTCTACTCCGGTTTGTCTTATTTCAGATAATGAAACAGGGTCATTCTGACCAAACCATCGAAGAGTTTTTTCTAAAGCCATGATGCAAAAGTATGTATATTTACTTGCCGTGTGCGCACACGGTTGATTTTTATTGAAAACAATCCAGAAGATAAATTGTTTTGACATCATGAAAACACTAAACCTAAAAGCTACAAGGTCATTAATAGTTTTTATTGTCTTGATTATTCTGCATGCTCCTATTGTTGCTCAAACCGGATCAATATCTGGTCAGGTTAAACATTCAGGAAGTGATGAAACAATTCCCTATGCGAATGTGAGTCTATATAGTTCTGTTAATCAGTCATTGACAAAAGGAATAGTTAGCGACACTGATGGGCTATTTGAACTAAAGAAAGTTCCATTTGGGAATTACAGGCTGTTAATTTCCTTTATTGGTTTTATTACTGATACAATAAGTATTGATTTAAACCGGCAATCATCGCCCTATTCAGTGGGTGCTGTCCTGCTTGAGACAGCCGAGCTTGAAATGAATCAGGTTGAGGTAAAAGCTATGGCCAGTACATCAGTTGCAAATATTGACCGTAAGAGTTATCGCGCTGAGGATTTTGCGACAGCCAGAGGCGGTAATGCAGTCGATGTTCTCAACAAGCTACCATCTGTTTCGGTTGATCCTGATGGTAATGTTAGTGTCAGAGGAACTAGTGATTTTATGGTTTACCTGAACGGTAAGCCCACTCAAATGGATCCCTCAATGCTCCTGGCACAAATTTCAGGAGATATGATTCAGAGGATTGATGTAATAACCGTTCCAACTGCCCGTTTTGATGCTCAGGGCAAAGGAGGTATAATTAATATTACTACAAAAAGATCAGGACAGGATGGTTGGTCAGTCACTGTTAACGGATTGTTTGGCGCAGCCCCCTGGGGAAACAAAACAGATCGCTACAGTGAGTATGTAAATACAGATAATCGTTATGGTGGAGGGGCTATGCTTTCGTATGCAAGGAAAAAAATCTCAGTATTTGCAGGTCTAAATTACAATATGAGAAATGTTAATGGATTGAGGACAGGAGATGCCCGCCTGCTTCAAAACGATGGCTCGTATTATCATATGGTAGCATCCGGAGAGAGACCTGAATGGTATGAGAATAATTCGGCTAATGCTGGATTTGATTATCGAATAAGTGACAAGACTATCATGTCAGGAAGCTATTACTACGGCAGGCGCCTTGAGGGTAGGTCAGCTTTTTATGTGTACAATAATTTCTTCGCAGATCAGAGTAAGCAGACCATTACCGATATTCCCCGAAATGAAGATTGGGTGTATAATCCCAACACTGATAATCGATTGGGCGTATTTCATACAGCATCTGTCGATCTCACTCATCAATTGGATGAAGATGAAATTGCTTTTTCAATTTTATATGAAAATTCCGGATTGAGCAGAGTACTTGATAACCGAAATTATTCATATGATCAGGCAAGTGATCAAGCCGGAGATTTGGAGGCTCACTTCATTGAAACGGATGATACTCCACTGCAGGGATTCAGGTTTTCTGCAGAATACCTGAAAAGGATAAATGATAAGCACAGTCTGCGATTGGGTATCCAGCCACAGATATTCAATATTGAAGGGGCATTCACCTACGATACATTGTCGATTATTGATGATACATGGGCCCCCTATGCCAGTCTCGAAAATTCAATTAATCTGAATCGCGGTATTTATTCAGCCTATGCTGATTATCAGGGTAGTTTTGGTGCTCTGGAAATGGCAGCAGGTCTTAGGTTTGAATATACCGATCAGTTAATGCAGATTGATAATCCTGATTATTTCAGCATTTTCGAACGCGAAAGCAAATCTGAATACGATGTTAAGCAGGCCAATTTGTTTCCAAGTCTGCATCTGCTCTATAAAACATCTGATCTTGGGTCCTGGCTATTTGCTGCGAGCAGGCGAATCAGTCGTCCCCCAATTAAAAATATGGCACCTTTCTTATACCGCCGGCACTATGAAGTGTATGTTGTGGGAGATCCGGCTCTGAAGCCTGAGTATCTGAGCAATTTTGAATTATCATATGATCGAAAACTGGGCAGGCAAAGTATTAATCTGACTGGCTTTTACAGAGGAACAGATAACGCCATTTTCAGAGTAAATACTGTGTATGAAGAGGAAAATGTTTTAATCCGCTCATATACTAATTCAGGAAATACCCAGGCAGCCGGTGCTGAGCTCAACGGGAATTTTCAATTAGGTTCTTTTGCTAAGTTATTTCTGGGAGGATCGTTATATAATTACAGAATTGAAGCTGATATATTTGGTTTTCAAGAAGATAATAGAAGTCTAAATTGGAGTTTAAAGGGGAACTTGAATATTTTCCTCCTGCCGGATCTCAGGTTGACCGCAGATTTTGATCTTAGATCAGCGACAGTTACAGCTCAGGGTGAAAATGCCTTGTTTTATCTGGCAAATGCAGCCATAGAATATTCTCCTGCGAAACTTAAAGGATGGATATTTTCAATCAGGGGACTGGATGTTTTAGGATCAAATCAGACTGGTTTGAATACACGGGTATTTGATCAGGAAGGTGTGCAGATATTCTTCCAGGAGACAGAATACCTTCGATATGGCCCGATATTAGAATTACAGGCCAATTATGCTCTGAATTGGAAGAATAAAAAATCGGGAGGAAGTGAATTCGGAAAGAAGGAATTCTAAAATCAATCATGAAGGTAAGTCCCCCAAACATCTTTTTCTCGAAGAAGGCAATTTGCTTATCCCTTAGAACTTGCTTGATCCGGTCAGCCAAATTTTCATCGTATGCCATGACTTTAGTATTAATTTAAAGGAATAAAAGTAATCATCCAGTTTTGATACTCATTGTTGTAGGGTGCCATAAGACGTATAACATTTGTGCCCTTCTTTAGTCTTATAAGCACAGGTTTTCTGGTCCAATAGAGTTCTTCATACGCCCAGGGAATTTCCTGATCTATTTTGCTTCCCCAGCCACTTGTTTTTAATGGCTTCCAACCTGGGTTTTCCCATTTGGGGCCTTTTAGTTCTTCACCATTAATCCAAATTTCACCTCCGTTTGCATCCCAGCTACCGTTTTCTGGTATCCCTGAATAGACCCGGTTAGCTCTTAATGGAGTTTCAAATCCAATTTGAACTTCAATTTCCTTGTCGGTTTCACTTTCTATTGTGGTTTCTGCATAAGCTACTTGTCCGGGTCTTGCTTCAGGGAAATATCCTCCTTGCTTAAATCTGTCCTTGAATATCAGAGTATTGCCTTTAGCAATCTTCCAATCCAGGTCAGCATATTGAGTGTCGTTGTTTCCAAGAGCAACTTTCCAAAACTTATCTGATTGAAGGTGGTAGGGAAAGCTTTCCCGGCTAAAGAATCTGTTTTTGTGATCTAAAAGAAAGTGCTCAAAAGCTTCAAAATATTTTGCAGCAGCGGTTCCATTTTCTGGTAAAAGGGTCAGGTAATCATCATGTGGTTTCAAAATGTCAGATGTCCAACAAGCCCAGGCATGGGTGAGCAAAACAGGATAATGAGGATTGATGACAAAGGCATCTGATTCATTGTCCAGATTAACATCGGGCCAAAGGCATTGAATAGCACCAATAACCTTGTTTTGAGATTTGTATCCTATGGGCTTGAAGAATAATTTGGCAACCTGAATCATGGCTTCACCATTGTTAGTATAGTTATCCCACGAATCTATTTCTGTGTATCCTTGGGCTTCCAGATGTTTTGATTGCCATGTTTGGCGGATAACCTTCGGATGAGCTTTAAGCCCAGGATTCCAGATCATTACTTGTCGATCATACGATTCACAAATTCCCACCATCCTGCTGATAAACTTGTCAGGATCTGGAATACGAACCTCATCAGATCCCAAATGGATAATCGGACATAAATCGGCAGAAATCTCTGAGAAAAATTCTTTCAGAATATTTTCCAGAATGTCCATTCCTTTTTCTGATCCCATCTGAACACCCATTGATGTGACAAATGAATCACTGTGTCCGGGCATATCAATTTCAGGAATAATCTGGATACTTCTTTGTTTTGCATAATCTATCAACTCACGAATGTCATCGTAGGTATAGAATTTTCCCGGATCTCTTGAAGATCTATGATTTTCAGCAGCAGTGAGCTCAGGATAAATATGACTTTCAATCCTCCATGCCGGTCTGTCAGTCAGGTGCCAGTGAAAAACATTGAGTTTATAGCGGGCCATTATACTCAGCTGTTTCTTGAGTGAAGCCATACTTTGGAAGTTACGACCCACATCCAGCATAAAACCTCTTATCTGGTGGACTGGGAAGTCATTGATATCACAATTTTGCACTCGTGATGATCCTTCTTTAGATTCAATTAATTGACTCAAAGTCTGCAGGGCATAAAAGCTTCCTTTTTCAGAGGAGGATTCAATCAGAATCTTTTTCCCACTCACAGAAAGGTGGTAGGCTTCATCCGGAAAATCAGTATTGTGTCTTAAAGCGATTTCAGACGATCCATCAGGAGTAAGTGTAAGCTGTTTCTGGCGGGCCATATCTTTCAAGGCCTTAGTCATATTTTCATTCAGCTCATCAGGATTGATAATACTCAGACTAGATATTTTCGTTTTTTTTCTACTCCAGGTCACCTCCTGTGGGTAAGGAATGAGCTTAAGGGGGGCATCCTGAAGATCAAGAGCTGAAAAACGGGATTCGAAAAGCTCGGTAGATTTTTCTGTTGGTTTGTCCTCACTCCCCGAATCAGAACAAGAAACAATCATTGATGAGAAAAGCAGAACAATTGGTATCAGCAGTTTCATAAGTGAATATTTCCCTGAAGGTAGGGAAATATCGGGAATCGGGAATCGGGAATCGGGAATCGGGAATCGGGAAAGGTGACGCCATCGTGACGCCATCTCGTGACGCCATCGTGATGCCATCTCGTGACGCTGTCGTGACTTCGGACCCCGGACTTCCATCTATAATAACGGGCATAAAGCCGCTTGATGGTGTTTTTTTTTCTTGGCTAAAAGGCCTTGTTGACCTTTTCCTGATGGCCTTACTTTAGTTCAACAAAAAGTACATATTCCGGCTTCGCTCGGGAAACGATACTTAAGTGTTGGCATTAGTATTTTATCTTTGGAAAATGTTAAAGTATTCTTTAAACATATATTTCCTGTTTCTTTTATATCCCGTTAATTCTGTTAAAATTTTCAGTTCTATAAATTGGTTGATTAGTCTATTCGAAGTGGAGGGTGATATTTGTAAATATCTTGAAACAAATTTTGAATCTGTTATTGGTATTTGGAACAGATGTTTCAACAAAAGATGACCATTTTCAATTTTACTTCCTAATTTCGGTAGTTTATCTAATTCGATTACATTCTTTAATTCAATTATATCTTTAAAAACCTGAATTGATTCTTTCGATGTTTCTATTACGCCTACAAGAAAAAATTTAATCCATTGAATCAAATTACTATGTGCTCTTGCAGTCATTAAATTGTCATAATAATAGGTTTTGTTTTTTTCAAAGAAGTCTGACAAATAAAGAGAGGGTTTTCTCAAAACATTATTACTAACCAAATATAGAGTTATTAATAATCTGCCCAAACGACCATTTCCATCAAGAAAGGGATGTATAGTTTCAAATTGATAATGAGCAATTGCAATTTTAATTAAATGAGGAATTAGGTACTTGTCATCATTAATGAATTTTTCCAAATCGTTCATTAATTCTTGAATTTCTGATTGATGTGGAGGGATAAATACAGCATCTTTCAATGTTGCTCCAATCCAGTTTTGACTTGTTCTAAACTCTCCGGGAATTTTATGTTTTCCACGAACTCCCATTAATAGAGTCTTATGGGTGTTTCTAAGTAGACGATTAGAGATTGGAAGTTTTTCAAGTTCTTTAATAGAAGTATTAATTGCTTTAATATAGTTCTGGACCTCTGCCCAATCATCTCTTTTTTCAGGGTTTATGTCTTCTTCATTAATTAAAGCCTCTTCCATATTAGTTTTTGTGCCCTCAATCCGGCTCGAAGTAGTTGCTTCTTTTAATATATGCATTGAAATGAAAAAATCTACATCTGGAATGATTTGGGAAAAGGCATTCAGTTCACCAATAAGTCTATTAGCTTCAGCCAATAATTTATTTATCTCTGGAGAAGATATTATCCAACTATGATAGATTTTCTCGGGAGAGAATGATTTGTATTCTAATTGCTTAATATATTTTCCTGAATTGAAATCTTGCAGATCCATAATTTCAAATATCACATGTAATGCAAATATAATATTTTATATTCTCAATATACCTCATTAATGAAAATAAGAAATTTAGTGGGGTCATTTAATATTAATGCCAACGGTTGGTGCAAACGCCGTAGCAAGACGTGCGGGCGATTGAGAGTCCAAATGGACAGTCGATCAGGCGGGTGGATATGACTGAAATCACCCTGATTGCTATGGTTTTTGCACATTGCCCAACGTAATTTCATTATTCAATTTTAGAGTTTCAAAATAATTACTTACTCCAATATTACTTTTCTAAACATCATTCCTTTGTCAGTCAATATTTTAACCAAATAAATTCCTTTTGGTTGTTTGCCTAATTCAATATCAAATTGCTTATCATTAATTCGTGATTTTTTAATAATCTGACCGCTTATATTTGTAATTTTGTCTATTGTATTCAGGAATTTCCATCATTTGACTAGGATCCCGCATGCTGGATATTTTCCATCAGTTGCAGGCATTCATATTGTATAGCTATACGTGCATAATTAGTCTGATACCATGGGAAAGCAAACTATATCTCCTTCTTCGCGATCTATACCATAAATCATTTTAGTCTTTTCATCGACAATAATATGCCTCATACAAAAATCAAGATTATACTTGTACAAAAGATTACCCTCCCATGAAAAAACATAAATGGAAGAACTCTTCACCTCGTAATCCTTTCCTGAATTTATCAATATATTTTTATGTTCTAAAGCGTATACTTTGCTATAAGTTGATGTAATTTGGCCAAAGGTATAAGGAGTCCACTCAACATAATCTCCCACTGTTCTAATATTATCCAGCACATTTCTTTTTTGATATGATTTAAAGATATTAAAATCAGAATCATAGAAAGTAATACGAGCCAAATAATGAGCATTTGCAGCTATTCGATTTCCCTGAGGTGAAATTGTAAGGAACTCATAATCTAGCAAATCTCTATTCTCTTTTGATACACCAGGAATTTTAACCTTTGCATGCTCTTGTGTCCAGTGATATTCATTTTTTTCAAAATCGTAAAGAACAGCTCTCCCTTTCGGACTTTCCGATGTTACGATTGCGGTTGTATGATCAAGCATAAAGATTCTTTGAAGAGATGGTACGGGTGGAACTTTAAAGGTTAGAAAATCAATGTGGTTACCATTAATAATATTCGCAATTTGAATACTCTTACCAAAACGGTTTAGATCCCAAGTCGTCAAAAATTTCTTCCCCATCTGATACTCCTGACTTACTATATAAGGCTCTCTTGCATATTCTCCTGGTCCTTTACCTGTTGATCCAAAATCTAGTACTTTTGTTGATGGTTTCCGAACCGCCGTATACGAGACCCGTATGTACGGTGGTGTGAGAGGTGCACTGGCTCTGGTTATTCCGGAGTCAGCCGCCTACTCGATTGGCATTAGTTGTTGTTCTTTATGTAATTCAACCACCATTTTTCAGATGGAAAATTTTCGTTTCCAAGAATAATTGGTTCTCCGATCTTTGGTGTTGTTATGTCCATATTTAATTCATTTGCTTTAATTAAAACTCTTTCAATTGGGTCAGTCCAATCGTGAAATGCTAAGGTAAATCCTCCCCAATGTATTGGCAGAGTCAATTTACTTTTTAAGTCAACAGATGCTTTTACTGTTTCTTCTGGCATCATATGAAGCAATTTCCAGTCTTCGTTATATTGCCCACATTCCATTAATGATATATCAAAAGGGCCGTATTTATTACCAATTTCTTTAAAATGTGTATCATAACCACTATCGCCACTAAAATATATATTGTCCTTAGTTCCCTTAATAACCCAGGAACACCAAAGTGTTGTTGCTCTATCAAATAATCCTCTTCCTGAAAAATGACGTGCAGGAGTGCATATCAAATTTATGCTATCAAATTCGACACTTTCCCACCAATTCAATTCAGTAATTTTTTCTTCACTTACTCCCCAAGAATCTAGGTGATTACCTACACCTAATGGAGTATAAAATCTTCCAACTTTATTTTTTATTTGTTTTATTGTTTTATAATCTAAATGGTCAAAATGGTCGTGTGATAAAATTACAATGTCAATAAATGGTAATTCTTCTGCTTCAATAGGAATTATGTTTGAGTATCGTTTTGCACCAAGAAATGAGATTGGCGATGGTGTTTTACTTAACATTGGGTCAATAAGAATTTTCTTGCCATCTATTTCTAATAAAAAGGCAGAATGACCAAACCAAGTCAATTGAGTTACATTAGAACTATGATTTCCAATAGTTATTGAGTCTATGTTTTCAACTAAAATATTTTTTGAAGGATTTCTGTTTGATGCCTTTTTTGTCAATTCCTTAAATATTTTCCAATAATTAATATTCATAGGGCTTTTATGCTGATTTTCAAATTTTCCATCTTTGAAATTTTCCAATTTGGCATATTCTATTTTTTGTTCTGTGGTAGGGCTTTTTCCAAATTGCGGACTCAGATTTAAGAAAAGTAATACAATTATTATTATTAATACAATTATTGCTATAATAGAAATTCCAATCATTTTAAATATCTTTCTCATTAAATTCTAATGTCTGTTTTTTCAATTAATGCCAACCTTACAGTGTTTTATCCGACATACACTCTCAAAGATAGTGAATCAACTGAAGATCAATTGAGTTTGGATGAAGTTATTTGTAGTGATTTTCTGTATGTCTGATAAAACTGAGTTGGACTGTGCCGCCGGCTCCTATGCACATAGTATTACTTGCCTTACCTGATTGGCTACCAGTCAAAGACCTTGATGGTAGTAAATTGATAATAATGTAGCTTGCTCCGGTAGTAAACATGATATGGTTCAATTTAATAGGATATAGCTTACCCATTACGACAGTTGTCATTCGATGATTCTATATGACAAAGAACACTGGGTAAAAAACCGATCAGCCTGATTCAGTTGCTCCATAAAATAGATGCATAATACCGATTCCACACTCCCGGCAAACTCGCTCTCTCTTTCCACTTATTTCCTGAAAAACTTCCATGGCAGTTAAACCTTCAAATCGTGGTATAAACTGAGCCCTTTCTAATAGCTCGAAGACAAGGCTGAGCAACTCTTTGGCCATGGAAAGGGACAGAAAACCAAAATATCTGATTTTGCACAAACCCCGCGGTACAACATGCTGAAAGAATCGGCGGTGAAATTCAATAATAGGAAGAGTCATTGTGCTTGTTAATTCCCCTGTACGATAATCCTTGATCTTAAAGCTAATCTGATCATCTGTAACACTAATAATCCTGTTGTTTGAAATAGCCACCCTATGTGTATATCGCCCAAGATACTCAATAACCCGATCAGCACCAGCCAGGTGCGGTTTTATATGTACATTCCAGTTCTTCTGATAGAGCTTCCTCTTTAAACTATCCCAGGAAAAGTCATCAGGTAGGAAAACATCCTTTTTTTCAATAATCTCAGCTAGCATTCTACACATAATACCACGGAATATTTTACTTAATACCTTGGCTGGCAGAAAAAACTTCCTCGGAGATGGTATCCATTCCATATTGTCCTCTGAAATGCCTCCGGCCGGCACCAGCATGTGAATATGTGGGTGATAGGTGAGAGATTGTCCCCATGTGTGTAGAAGACTCACTCCTCCCACAGATGCTCCATTACCTGAAGGACCGCTGGAGGCATGGTGAACAGCTTTAGTGCTGGATCGAAAGAGCAGATTGTAACATAGCCTCTGGTTAGCATAAAAAATCTGGTGTAAATCCTGGGGAATGGTGAAGATAATGTGAAAGTATCTGGTGGGTGGTAAATTATGCTTTAAGCGATCAATCCATTCTGCTTGTTTTAGATACTGACATTTAGGACAATGACGATTTCTGCAAGAGTTGTAAGAGTTCTGCAAATTGCCACAGTGATCGCAATAATCCTGATGGCCTCCCAATGTCGATGTGCGACAGCGTGTCAGATCAGTTAGTACTTTGTGCTGATCCAAACTCAGGCAATAGGTATTTGTTAATTGATCCTGGTGCTCAGACAGTAGCTCTCCCAGGTCATACGAATATCTCTTGTTTTCCATATTACACCTCCTGAGTAACTACATAATCAATAGGGCTCATAACCTTTTTTATCTCAGAGTTAGTGACATGCAGATAGATTGATGTTGTCTTTAAAGTCTTGTGTCCCATTAGTTGCTGAATAATCTTAAGGTTTGTACCCTGTTCGAGTAAATGAGTGGCGAAGCTGTGACGTAAACAGTGAAAATAGCCGGGCTTGGTGATATTAGCCCTTTTCATAGCTTGTTTGAAAACTACCTCAACGGTTCTTTCTGATAGCGGTTTGCTGTGGATTTGGCCCGGAAAAAGATAATCATGAGGCTTGTACCTGTGATAATATTGTCGAAGAATTTCGACAGTTCGATTGCCCAGTAAGGAATACCTTGCTTTTTTACCTTTACCTGATCTTATGTGTATTTGCATGCGATCAGAATCGATATCACTTATACGAAGGTTCAATAATTCAAATTTTCGCAAACCTGCACTATATGTCACACAGAGAATTGCCTTGTGTTTGAGATTTGTTGTGACATTAATCAATCGCTCAATTTCTTCTTTAGAGAAAACAACCGGAATGCGTTTCTCTCTTCGGGCCCTTTTGATGGAGATGTCGTCCCATTTTAACTGTAAAACATCAACAAATAGTATTTTCAGGGCACTTATGAGTTGATTAACAGATGATGCAGAAAAACTGCCGGCATTAATCCTTGCCTGAATGTAGTTTTTAATTTGATCACGGGTAAGCCTATCTGGTGTGATTTTGTAATGCTGAGAAATCCTCGAAACGGAGCTCAGATAATTACGAATTGTCCGGGGACTGTAGTTGCGAATTTGCATCTCCCTGAACATTTTCTCTCGTAATGTACTTTGTTCTTCCATGTTATTGTTTATTATGATTAATAACATGGAAGTTAGAGAATTGTAAGCCTACGGCCTAGTGCATATTGGGCTTGTGCCCCTTAGCCATTATCTTGCTCACAAAAATATGTATGGATAAAGTATCGAGGTTTCGTGAGCTGATTAGATTACAAGAAGATAGTGGATTAAGCGTACGTGATTTTTGTTTGAATGAAGGCATATCCTATTCTGTTTTCTACTACTGGCGCAAGAAATTGAGGAATGAAAAGAGCAATGGAGATTTCATTCCACTAGTGGTCAACCCAAATGGGTCTGCAAAATCACATGGGTATGGCCTAAGCCGTCAAAGTCCAAAAAGTCAAACTGGTCAGTTAGCTGTGGAACCGGTTTTACTCGAGCTGGTTTATCCTAATGGAACGGCTTTGCGTATTAAGAATGATATGGACCTGGCTCATCTTCGGGCTCTTATTCACCTGGGTGATTGATTACCATGTTCCATCTTCATCAATCCCTTGAGTACTATCTGTACCCCTTCCCGGTAGATATGCGCAAAAGCTTCTTTACCCTGAGTGGGATAGTAAATAATGAGATGAATCGAGATGTTCGCCAGGGCGGAGTCTTTATCTTCATCAATAGAAGACAAACCATCATCAAGATTCTTCATATGGAATATGCCGGCTTGGTAATCTATCACAAGAAACTGGAATCAGGCTGTGTTAGATTGCCCTCTTTTGATGAGAATACCGATGAGCTGATAATCACATGGCATGATCTGATGACCATGATTCAAGAGGTAAAACCCCGAAAAAGGATCTTGCAAAAAAAGAGCAAATCATTCAATAATAGCTTTACTTTTTCTTGATATTTCCATGCGTTATTATTACCTTAACCCTTATAAACAAAGGGGTATAGCGCATCAATGTCGGATCAGGATAAGTTAATAGAGGCACTTTTACAGGAACGCGATGAGCTGTATCAGGAGCTTTCCAGACTACGGGAGAATGACAAGGGTGCACTGGGCAAGGCAGAGAAGAAAAACGAGCGCTATGAAGCTAAAATCAAGGTGCAAGACGAAGAGATCAAGAAGCTAACCGACCATCTGGCCTGGTACCGCCGAAAGTTCTGGAAATCTAGTAGCGAGCGCTTCATCCCTCAGGATCCTAATCAGCGTAAGATTGATTTTGAAGGTCTGGATGTCCTTCCTCAGGAAAAAGAAATCATTGAAAAGGCTGAAAAGGAAATTACCTCCTATCAGCGCACAAAACCTCAGGTTAAGAGCAAGCCGATTCGTCAACCTTTGCCTGAGCACCTGCGTCGTGAAAGTGAAGTGATCGAACCTGAAGGCATTGATGAAAACTGGATCCGCATTGGCCAGGAAATCACAGAGGTACTCGAACATAAACCAGGAGAACTCTATGTTCGTCAGATCATCCGACCTAAGTATGCTTTGAAGAAAGAAACACAGGATCAGGCAAATGTAAAAATCGCTAAGCTTCCTATGTTACCATTGCCCCGAAGTAATGCCGGGGCTAGCTTGTTAGCAGATCTTATATTAAGCAAATACCTGTATCATATTCCCTTTCACCGAAAAATCGACATGTACAAGCAGGCCGGTGTTCATATACCAGCCTCAACAATAAATGGATGGTTCAGCCAGAGCGGTGACCTGCTGAAGGCTTTGTATTACAGACTGCGAGAGCTGGTACTTGAAACAGACTATATTCAGGTTGATGAAAGCACGATACCGGTAATAAACAATAAGAAGAAGCGAGCCGTTAAAGCCTACATATGGGTTGTACGTTCTGTGATGAAGAACTTGGTCTTTTTTCATTATGACAAGGGTTCAAGAGCTCAGAAAGTAGTTGTTGAATTGCTGCATAATTATACTGGGGCCGTCCAAACAGATGGTTACGAGGCATACTCTATTTATGAGAACAAGAAAGATGTTCTGCTGCTTGGTTGCTGGGCACATTCCAGGCGAAAATTTACCGAAAGCATAAAAGAAGATAAAGAAGGTGCTGAATACGCGCTCAAGCAAATCGGAATGCTTTACAAGGTTGAGGACATGGCTAAAGATAAGGATCTGGATGCTGAGCAAAGAGCGGAACTTCGGCAGCGGTTGGCCTATCCCATCTTGTGCGCATTTGAAAAATGGATCGTCAACTACTATCCCAAGACTATCCCCGGTGGCAGGATGAATAAAGCCTTGTCCTATACCTACAATCAGTTCCATAAATTATCGAGATATCACTTGGATGGCCGATATCAGCTGGATAACAACTTAGTCGAAAACGAAATCCGCGCCTTGGCAATCGGGAGGAAGAACTTCATGTTTTGCGGAAATCATGATGCGGCCGAAAATGCTGCCATAATGTATTCCTTATTTGGATGCTGCAAAGCCAGTGATGTTAATCCAAAGGAATGGTTTACCGATGTGCTAACCAGAATCCCGCAATACAATAATGATTACAGTATGGATCTGGCTGATCTGTTACCACACAATTGGAAAGTCTCCAACTCTGTTCAATAAAATCCAATGAACTTGCACGAATAGTTAGTGTTTGTTGGAAATTCTTGAATAATCCTGCTCAAAATTGAAAGCCAAGCTGGAAAAATAGGACAAAATCTCACATTTTAGAATATGCACTAGGCCGAATGCTTACGAGAATTAAAAAAATCACCGCCGGGAGGCGGTTTAGTTCAACGGTAAATTGTATGAGTAGTGGCAGATTGCGTGGTACTTTTCTGTCAAACTGCTACGCAGTTTGAGCGGGCTACAAGCCTTGATATTTAGCACTTTACCTGCCATTACTTATACAAAATGTTGTAAAACGTGCTTTCTGTATTACTTCACCAAAAAATCCTGCAATTTATTAAACATTATTTCTTTTTTGATTGGTTTTGTAATAATATCATTACATCCGGCATCCAGTGCTTTCCTTTTGTCTTTTTGCAGGCTGTATGCAGTAAGGGCAATGATTGGTAAATCAGAAAACTCTTTACGAATAGCTCTTGTAGCTTCAAAACCATCCATTACTGGCATTTTTAAATCCATCAATATGATGTCCGTTTCCGGATTTGCTTTAATGACCTCTATCGCTTCTTTTCCATTTACAGCATTTATGATTTTACATTTTGAAGGTTTAAGCAAGTTTACAATCATTCCCATTCCAATAGTATCATCCTCAACAATGAGTATGTTTTTCCCTGATAAATCCGGTACTGTAAAAGAAGTATTTTCTTTTTCGGGATTAATCATGTTCTCTTCAATGATGGTTAAGGGAAAGGAAAAAGTAAATTCTGAACCCATATCAAGCTCTGACTCTACCTTAATTGTTCCTCCCATGGCATTGGCTATCCGCTTAGAGATGGCAAGTCCAATACCTACACCTTCATATTTACGGGTGTGGGAATCATCCCCCTGCCTGAAAAACTCAAATATTATTTCCAGCTTATCTTTGGGGATGCCAATTCCTGTATCTTTCACTTTAATTGACAAATAATTACCTTCTACAAACATTAGCGAGAATGATATTTCCCCATTGTGGGTATATTTAACTGCATTTTTAATAATGTTCGACATTACTTGGATTACCTTGGACTTGTCGGTAATAATTTGCCTTGTTGCAATGCTGCTATCTATTTTAGAATTTATCCGGATGTTATCGTTTTTATTGGATTCAGATAAAACTTCCTGCAATTGATTTTTTAGTTCTGTATAAATATCACGAATAAATACCACATCTTCACGTATTTTGATTTCAGATTGCTCAACCATGGCCAGGTCGAAAATATCATTAATAATGTTTAGCAGGTTTGAACCACTTTCATGTATTAATCCTGCAAATTCTTTAATACTCTCATCATCTGTCATATCTGGAATCATGTCGCTAAATCCGAGTACATGATTTAGGGGTGTGCGCAACTCATGGCTCATTGTAGCCAGAAAAGCTGATTTTAACCGGTTGCTTTCTTCTGCTTTTTCTTTGGCTTCCAAAAGTTCATTCAAATTTTTTTTATTTTCTGTAATATCTTGAGCAATACTTACAAAATGTTTTATTCTGTCATTTTGCTTTATTGGAGATATTAGTTCTCTTGTCCAAAATACTTTTCCACTTTTTGATTTGTTTCGCAGTTCTCCCTGCCATATATTCCCTGCTAATATTGTATCCCATAGTTCAGCGTAAAATGATTTATGCTGCTTTCCTGAATTTAAAATGGAAGGATTCTTGCCAAGAACCTCGTTTGTTTTGTAACCTGTAGTTTTTTCAAATGACGAGTTGACATAAATTATTGTGCCCTGAGAATCGGTAATCATAGTACAAACAGGGCTTTCTTCAACTGCTTTGGTAAGCAATCTCAATTCTTCTTCATTTATTCTTCTAACGATTGCATTACAAATAATATCAACAAGCAAGCTAAGGAACTCAGTATCTTTTTCTGACCACAGACCTATTGATAAAACGTTATCAAATCCAACAAAACCCTTCAATTTGTTTGCTGCATATACAGGCAGTACCAACACAGATTTTATATTTTGGCTCTCAAGAATTTCCTGCTCTGCTTTAGCTTCAGGTAGCATTTTGGAAACATCCGGAATATCAATAATTTCTTTATTGTATAGTTTCTTCATCCACCATGGGAATATGCTTAACGGCAGGTTTTGCAGGTTGTCTTTTTCTGCTGACACTCCTTCAGCGCACCATTCATGTGTGTTGCTCATGGTTCCTTCTTCTGCATCAAGCATAAATAAATAAATCCTTGATGCTTGAGTTATTGCACCCAGTTTAACAAATGATTTGATTATGGAGGTGTCAATATCAGTTGTATGAATAAAATCAGATGAAATTTCACTTAATAACTTTTCTGTTTCCAGTTTTTGATAGAGTTGCATTTCAGCCTGTTTACGCTCTGTTATTTCCTGATGAACGCCAGACATAAGCAAAGGTTTACCTTCCTCAGTCCACTGTGTAACTTTCCCGGTATCGAGCACCCAAACCCACTTCCCGTTTTTATGCCTCATTCTTGCTTCGCATTGATATTGAGCAGTTTTTCCACTAAAATGAGCATTGAGTTTTTCGTTCGATTTTTTTAAGTCATCGGGACGAGAAAGCTTTGCCCATGTTTCAATGCTAACTGGTGACAGTTCCTCAAGCGTGTAGCCAACAATTTTAGCCCATTGTTCATTAAATGCCGTTTCTCCTGTTTGGATATTCCATTCCCAGATGCCCAAATTTGCATTATTAATTATTCTGAGAAGCTTTGCGTTTTCCTCTATTTTATCAGTTATGTCGGTAAAGATTGTGATAAAATATTCCTTTTCAGGCGAATAGGCGTGTACACTATAATATTTTCCCAAAGGCTCGGAATATTGCTCAAATACTTCTTCCGAATTTTCAAGTGCAACATTTCCATAAAAGCCTATCCAGTCGAATTTCCCTTTATTAATACCGGGTATGGCCTCTTTTGCTGTGTTTCCAATAATATTTTCTTTTTTCAATCCGGTAATTTTTTGGAAGGCATCATTTACTTCGATGAATTCATAATCGACTGGATTACCTTTGCTATCTAGTAATATTTTGTGCAAGGCATAACCAAATGGTGCGTTTTTGAAGCTGTTAATTTTGTCTAACATATTGCTCATTAATATTTCTGTTCAAAGATACTAAAATTACTGTTGCTGTTTTTTTTGCATGTTTTACAACGGTTTGAATATGGTGCGTGCCGCACTTTATTCAATATTTTTCTTTGGTTTCGGTATTTTCAAACTTACAAATATTTTTCTGGGTACTACAAACTGCGGCATGCACTATATTTGTTGTTACCATACGTACTTTTTTCCTAATCAACATATTACCTGAAAAATCTAAATAATTCTTTGTTGTTAAAATTCCATTGTATATTAACTGTATTATTTTTCACACTCAATACTTTACAGTTTATTATTTCGCCATTCTGCAGGTTTTTCTCAATATGCTTTATTTCACTAAAACCAAATGTGAAAAAATCATCAGATATTTTTAGATTCCCAGGATATTTTTCTTCTACGAGATATTTGACCTTTGCTCTACCAAAACTTTTGTTTTCTTTAATAACTTTTACATTCACAGTTTTTCCAATTAGATTCAATTGTTCTACAACCTCAGTACTTAAACAATTCTCTATTGTATTTCTTGTGTCGTGAATACTGTTTGTGTTTTGTGATTGCAGATTTCCTTTTGTTATATCTCTTGAAAATATTTCTTCAATCTCTGACGGTATGTTCCATTTCAGTTGAAATGTTCTTTGCGGCTTATTAATAGATAATATTTCACAATGAATTATTTCACCGTTTTTGAGATTTCTAATTGCCTTTTTAATTTTAGGTTTGTTTTCTGGATATATTGATTTATTAATGAGTAGTGTTGCAGAAAACTTGTCCTTTACTATGTAAGTGACATTATTGTCATGTGTTTTTAAGGACTTTACAGGTAAAGTTTCACCAATAAGTTGTTCTATTTCGTTAGTATACCATTCTTTCAATTCGGGTTTTAGTCCAAATATTACTTGTTCTTTTTCATTATATCCCCAAAACAACAATTTAATTATTTCACCTATTTCAATTTTTTCAAAATGTTCAATAGTTTCAAAATGTGATTTGTGCAGCAATCCGATTAATGAACCATTTTTCCAATTGAATGCGTATCCAATATCTACGAAGGCGCCAAAATCTGGTTTATTGAGTATTACTCCATGATACATTCTATTCTCGATCAAATCTGGTTTTTTAAACTGAGGTATTTCTCCATTTAGAGTAATGGATATAGGATTTTTTTGAATTTGATATATTTTACTGAAAAACGATTTCCCCTTTAAATATGGAAAAACTGCATTCCAAGCGACATTGTTGTTGTATGTCCATGGCATATGATTGAAAGAAATATATCCACGAAGTCCACAAACTTTTACAATAAATCCTTTTTCTCTAATGGCAATTATTTTAAACGGAAGATTTTTGTTCTCAGAATTCTGTTTTTCAACATTGTCAAGTAGTTTAGTTAGATACGATTTTTGATCGGGTTTAGTAAATATATTTTTTAAGTTCTGTTTTAATATGTTCCAATCTATCAATTTCATTCTTGTTTCAAGTCGGTGTAGGCATTAGTATGTATGGTAACGGTTTGTGTATGAAGCGTTGGGCATTTCGAAGCACTTTCCTGTCAAACCGCTACAAAGTTTATTAAGTGTAACGCCCTTGAAATTAGCACTATCCGCCCAATGATTTATACACTTTGTTGAACTCAACCTCCGGTAGCTAAAGATCACAAATCTCAGCCACCGGACGTATAAGCTCATACCATTAATACTATTATGTTATGAGTAAAGTTAAAAAAAGATCTACATCAAATCGCTCAAATTCAGCTAAAACACTACTTGAGCGTGCCAGACGGGAGATTCCTGGATTTTCTGACCACATCGCTAAGTTTGAAGAGCAGATTACAATTGGGGGCTATTCACAGAGTACCGTTTTCAGTTATTCTCGAGCTATAGCATCTATCAGTCTGCATTTTGGCAAGTGTCCGTTGGATTTAGACGATGATGAGATTAATAGTCACTTATTTTCACTGGCCAAAGGAGATCAGTCTCCAAGTCAGACCTATTTCAAACACATGATTTACGGCTTAAGGTTTTTCTTCCGGGTTTATGACCGGGAAGATCGAGCCATACGACTACCTGGTCTAAAGCGTCAACAATCACTTCCTGTGGTTCTATCGCGTAATGAGGTTCGTAAACTTTTAAAAGCACCGGCTCGTTTAAAACAGCGCGTTATTTTTGCCTTGATTTATTCTGCTGGACTAAGAGTTGGAGAACTCTGTCGACTGAAAATCGGTGACATTGATTCTGACCGTATGCAGATTAGAATAGTTCAATCTAAAGGAGGAAAAGATCGGTATGTGATTTTGAGCCAGTATGTTCTGGTTGGATTACGAAAGTACATCAAAAGTGCAAAACCTATTGATTATCTCTTCAATGGCCGGGTTAAAGGCGAGCCATTAGGAGAAAGTGCAGTTCAGCAAGCTTTTCGTCTTGCTGTAAGTAAAGCTGGTATTACCAAAGAAGCACATGTGCACACACTTCGTCACAGTTATGCCACTCATCTGCTTGAAGAAGGAGTGGATCTGGTTAGCATCAAAGAATTGCTAGGCCACAGCAACGTTCAAACTACAATGATGTATCTTCATGTAGCCCGCATCAGTAGAGTAATGGGCCATAGCCCTTTAGACACACTGTACCAGAACCAACTTAGATAAAATTGCGGCCTCGTTATGAAGTAGCGCATTTGATTCAGCAGCATGGGCAGGATTTTCTGCAGGCCTACCCACAGTCAGCTCAGGTACAGCGAACCCTTAATGCTATAGCCAATTGTAGAACCAGCATCCTTGGTGGACATGAAGACTTCTGCACATCTTGTGGAGCAGTCAGCTATAGTTATAACAGTTGTCGCAACCGACACTGTCCAAAATGCCAAGCGGTTAACCGCGAACGCTGGATTTTGCAACGGGAGAATGAACTCCTTCCTATTGCCTACTATCATATTGTTTTTACGATACCTCATGAGCTTAACTCCTTGGCAATCACGAATCCAAAAGAAGTATACCGATCAATCTTTCAAGCCGCATGGGGAACAATAAAATCCTTCTCTTCTGATCCAAAGTTCTTAGGCGCTAAAACTGGTATGATCACTGTTCTACACACCTGGGGTCAACAATTAGAACTTCATCCCCACCTGCACTGCATTGTTCCTGGAGGTGGTTTAAGCCAGACCGGCAAATGGAAACAGGCGAATGGTCATGGAAAATACCTCTTTCCACAGAAAGCTATGGCTAAGGTTTTTAGAGCTAAATATCTTTCGGCCATACGTAGTACTGGACTTATTGTACCTCAATATATTGCAGGAAAGCTTATGTCCAAAGACTGGGTGGTCTACTGTAAGCGCCCTTTCATAGGTCCCAAATCGGTTATTGAGTATCTGGGCCGGTATACTCACAAAATTGCGATTTCAAATCATCGTTTACTTGATCAGGACGCTTCAAAAGTTCATTTTTCGTATAAGGATTACCGCAATGATGCCAAGCAAAAAGTCGCCGTTCTGAGTATAATTGAGTTCCTGCGTAGGTTTTGTCTGCATGTGTTGCCTTTCGGATTTGTTCGAATACGGCACTATGGAATCCTGGCATCTAGGAATAAGGCTACGGATCTGAACATGGCCAAAGATCATTTTAACCTGAAGCAATGGAAAAAGCTTACTATTACTTGGCAGGAAATAGCAGAAAATCACTTGAACATCCCTATTGGATTATGTCCTCATTGTAATAAAGGAACTCTTGTTACACTAAGGATAATCAACCCCCAGCGTGGACCACCTGCCTGGAAGCTTCCTGAAATCATGAAACAATATGTCACAGCAAATGAATAGTTCCCTACGTTACAACAATCAGTGGGTAATCATCCTTATGCCCGAGATGTACATAAATGGGTCCAAAATTATTAAACCATGGGTATTGACACGAGCTAATGCCCTTAGCCCGTTAGAAAACAAGAAAAAATTTGATCTCCTTCCATCCAATGGGATCCCGAAATATTTAGTTGACAGGCAGATTTGAGGATCTGGTTCTATTGGATCCCCATAGCAGTTCGAGGAGCTTGAGTCAACACTCGCTCTAATGAACCATTGCCTTACAATGCTTCATTGGAGCTTAATTGTTG
>Ga0233437_1001492_pt1 | contig 42566 bp, 43 predicted proteins | sample SI_122_August201_FD_182714 | JGI IMG/M metagenome (GOLD analysis project Ga0233437, IMG submission 182714) | Seawater microbial communities from Saanich Inlet, British Columbia, Canada - SI_122_August2016_200_MG | ecosystem: Environmental > Aquatic > Marine > Inlet | place: Canada: British... | reverse complement strand
GTAGCTGAAATTATAGCTATGCTTTCTGGAGCTTGGGTCTATACTAATCCTAACTTGTTTTCTATTCCAATTTGGTTGCCTGTTTTGTGGGGGATTGCTGGCATTTGTATTGGTCGGTATTATGAGAAGAGTTTTAGATAGATGCTTCTGAATATATTTATTTTTTTTAAAATAGATTTCTGATTGGCATAAACTTTTTAAATAATCATGCTTTAAAATGTCTTGGTGGTTATATGCAAGAAAAAATTTCAATTTTAGCAAATCCAACTCCAGATCATTTAGATGCACTTCTAAGAGATTTTGAAAGAGGGACTCCTTATAAACCTAAAGCAATTTCAGTAACTTATGCTTTAATTCAACCTCAAGATGAAACAAATGCCGTTGATCCAAATTATGAGGCCCTTTCTGGGGTTACTGGTGTTTTAAGTTGGGGTGCTGAAACAAATTGGCAGTGGGGACTAACTTCTGTTGAAGTTGATCCCGCTTTAATCACAAGCAAAACTTTAGATCATCTTGCTATTGGTTTAGGTATAGGAAGATTAAGATTTGAATATACTGGACAGGATAGTCATAAAGGATTACAACACTTAAATCAGCATGAAGCAAAATTAAAAGATGAACTCTGGCAAATTGTAGGCCTTTCTATTTCTGGCGGAGAGGGAAATGAAGGGGGATTAGTTTATCCACAAGAAGGAATTGCTACCCCAACTTTAGGTTTACAACTTCCTGAGAGATTCGAAGCAAGTGGCGATTTAGCTAAGATTGTTTCATATTGCACAAATGTTCTAGGTAGTGAAATTTCCTTAGAATAATTTTTTTATTTTTTTTAATTAAATAAATCCAACAACTAATTTACTCATTGCTTTTGAAATTATTTCTTGTTTATCAGTTAAAGTTTGAATTGATACAAATATTTTCTCTTTGCCATAAATTATTTCAATAAAATATTCCTCGTTTCCAATAGTTGTTCTTTCATCAATGTAGTATTTGACATCTTCTTCTTTATCAAATTCTGGTTCTCCCCACTTTTTGTCTAAAGGTCTTCCAATACTATTGTATTCAAATTCATCAAAACTAAGACTTTCTAAGAAACTTCTAATTAATTTAAAGAATGCTTGTTTTTTAGGAAAGATAAAACTACAGTGGTTTTCTGATTTTGAGGAACCAATTAGTTTCATAAAATAATAATAAGAAAAAGAGAAATAAAAATGTTTCTACTTATTGCCTGCGTAAAAGAACTTCTCTATGGAAACATCTTCAGAGGTTAAGCCGCCGGTTCTTTGATTTGTTTGTGCAGGTTGCTTAACTGGTTCTGGTCTTGCTTCACTAAATGAAGGGCTCTCTGGAGGGGTGTTTTGAACAGGTTCTTGATAAGGAGGTTGTTCTTCTACTTTATTTTGAACTGGTTGTTGATAAGGGATAGGCTCTTCAACTGGAATGTTAACTTTTTCTTCAAACTTTGGTGTGTCCATCATTTGAGGTACATTTCTAGGTTGAATTGGAGCTTCATTTTGTTTTAATTCTAAAGAACCTAATCTTTGATCAATATGATCTATTTTTTGTTTGACTTCTTCCATTGATGCTAGAAGTTTTTTCATATACATTTCGACAACTAGTTCTTGTCTTTTTTCTTCACCATAAGTATTTGCGTTCATCATTTCATTTCACCAAATTTGTTTTTATGAACTGAATCATAGTTTGATTATTTGCAAGTTCAAAAGCATTAATTGCAACATTAATTTGACCTTCGTTAATTGCGAGTTCTCCTAGCTTGTTTAATTTATCAATTGAGTTGATAGTTTGATAAGCATGGAGTGCTTCAGGATACATTTTGTGTTCAACACATTTATCTGCTGCTTCTTCAATTCTCTTTGGGTCTTTAATGTGAATAAAAACTTCTAAGGCTAATTCATATTTCATTTTTTGTAAACAAGCCTCACCTACTCTTGCTAAATTTTCAGTATCATTTAATATTTTAAATGCCATTACAGCATTTACTAAATTTAATTCGTTTAAGCATTTCATCCCCAAAGCAAAAATCTTTTCAGAGTTACCAGCCATTTTATAGATTTCAATTGCTTTATCAAACTGCATTAATCTTTTGTGCTGGTCTCCAATTAAGCTTAACTTTTCGAATTGTTTTGCTAAAAGATAAGCTCTTGATGCTTCTTTAAGATTACCTCGTTTTAGGTATTCGTCTCCCATTGCTTCTAGAATTTCGTTTCTTGAAAGTTCATCAAACATTGTTAAATCTAAATTGTCAAGGCCCTTATGAATAAGGGTCGGAACAATTTTGTCATGTTTGCCTTCTTTTTTTTCAAGTAATGGTTTTGCTTTATCGACGATATCGTCAACCATCTTTTGAGTTATTGCGTCATTCATCTTAGAGGAGGGAATTAATATCGTTAAAACTTTCTTGTTTTGGACTATCTTTGCTATGGGATTTTCCTAGAATCCAAGGTGATTTTACACCTGTCATGATTGTCATAACAGTTAGTTTACCTTGCATGTTTTCATTAATTCTAGCGCCCCAGATAACATTAGATTCAGGGTCCATTGCTTCAGTAATTTGATCTCCAATTAAACTGATTTCATCTAAAGTTAAATCAGGACCACCTTCAATATGAATTAAAGCTCCAGTTGCACCTTTATAATCAATATCTAATAATGGATTAGATAATGCTGCGCCTACTGCTTCTTTGACTCTATTATTAGTGTCAGATACTCCAACTCCAATAGCTGCAACATCTCCGTTACTCATAATTGCTTTAACATCAGCGAAATCTAAGTTAACTAAAGATGGAACTGCGATTGTTTCTACAATACCTTTAATCATAGTTGAGATTAATTCGTTAGCAACTGCGAATGCCTGTTGAATTGGTAAGTTACCTGCGATTTGAACAAGTCTATTGTTGTCAATAACAATAACTGTGTCAGCATATTGTCTAAATTGACCTAAACCAAATTCAGCTTTATCTACTCTTGCTCTTTCGATCTTGAATGGCATAGTTACTGTCCCAATAACTATTGCTCCAAGTTCTTTTGCTAGTTTTGAAATAGCAGGAGCCGCACCTGTCCCTGTACCACCTCCCATTCCCGCACATACAAAGATCATGTCAGATCCTTTCAGTAAGTTACGTAATTCGTGCAAGGACTCATGGGCGGCTTCCCCGCCTTTTTCAGGAAAACCACCACAGCCTAAGCCTTTAGTGATATTCCTTCCAATGAGTAGTTTTTTGTCTGCATTTGTGATATTCAAATGTTGTTGATCAGTATTACATGCTAGAATTTCTGCGCCTTTGATGCCTTTATTGTAAAGCCAGTTGATCATATTACAACCTGCTCCTCCAACTCCGAATACTTTAATATTTGCTTGCCCTATATCAAAATTTTGAGCTGCTTGTTCTGGTTCTACTTGAAATATGTCCATTTTTTTGTCTACCTCTCAGAATATAATTAAAAATTTTTACAAACTGAATTAATACCTCTTTTTTGTAGAGAATAATAAACGCACCCTAGTATATAAATATTACTATTTTGTATACTAGTATATTGTGAAATATTGATTAATAGGAACATTTTTAATGAAGTGTTTTTATTCTGTTATTATGACAATTAAAAAGTCTCAATTTGTTTTGATAATTAATGAGAATAAAAATTACTTAGTTAAGGCTGAAGGGAAACTTAATTGTGAGTTTGGATCAATTGATTTGGATTCTTTAGTTGGTAAGAAGTTTGGATGTAAGATTTCATCTCATACTGGGAAAGAGTTTACGGTTATAGAACCTAATATTAATGATTTTCTTGCTAAGAAAATGAGAAGATTGCCACAAGTAATTACTCAAAAAGATTTTGGGATCATCCTTGCTGAAACTGGAGTTAAACAAAATGCTAAAGTTATTGAAGCTGGAACTGGAAGTGCTTATGCTACAATTATGTTTGCTAATTTTTTGAATAAAGGTAAGATATATTCTTATGAGAAAAGAGAAGATTTTCATAAAAATGCAAAGAAGAATATTGAGATTTTAGATTTAAAAAATATTAAATTATATAATCAAGATATTAGAGACGGGATTAAAGAAAAAGATGTTGATATGATTTTACTTGATATGGAAAATTCTGAAGATGTAGTAAAAGAAGCATATGAGAAATTAAAGCCAGGTGCCTTTTTAGTTGTATACTCTCCTTATATTGAGCAAGTAAAAGAAGTTCAAGAAAAAATTAAAGAATTACCATTTGTATTTGTTAAAACTATTGAGAATATTCAAAGAGAATGGGATGTGCGTTCTCACACATTACCTAAACGACAAGGTATTTTTCACACTGCATTTATTACTTTTGCTCGGAAGATTTAAATAAACCCTTTTTCTATTTCTTAATTATGAGAGTAATTCATCAAGATTTTAAGAAGGGAGAATTAAAGGTTAAAGTTGAGAATTTAAATGATCTTTGGTATTTGTCTCAAATCATTTTGCCTGGAGATTTAGTTAAAGGTAAGACTGAAAGGAAAATTAATCTGGGTGGAAAGGATCAGAAAGCTAAGATTAAGAAAGTAATTGCTCATTTAACTATTGAAGTTGAGAAGTTAGAGTTTCATAAGTATTCTGATATTTTAAGAATATCAGGTAAAATAAAAGAAGGGCCTGAAGATATTGCACATAATTCTTATCATACAATTAATGTTGAAATTAATACTGAAATTATGATTAAAAAAGAAAAGTGGATGCAGTTTCAAATTAATTATGTTAAAGAAGCTAAAGTGAAGGCTCCTGAGTTTTTAGCAGTAGTAATGGATAGAACTGAAGCTACAATTGCTATGATTACAAGTCAAGGGTTTAATATTTTACTTGATTATAAAGGGGATGTTGAGAAAAAGGCATTTAAAGAAAATAAGGGAAGTAAATTTTATCAGGAAATTATTTCTAAAATTGATGAATATGATAAAAGGTATAATCCTAAATCTATTATTATTGCGTCGCCAGCTTTTTTTAAAGAAGACTTGTTTAAGTTAGTTAATCAAAACTGGAAGAAAAAAGTAATTTTAGGAACTTGTTCAAATACTGGTGCTAATGGAATTTCTGAAATTCTAAAAAGAGATGAATTAAAAAAAGCGTTAACTGATGCAAGAACTTCAAAAGAAGAATTGTTAGTTGATAAGTTGATGCAAGAAATTAAGAAAGATGGAAGTTTTTCATATGGTATAAAGGAAACTGAGAGTGCTATAGCTGCCATTAAAACATTGTTACTTACAGATACTTATCTTAAAAAAGCAAGAGAAGAAGGTAATTATGAATCTTTGAATAATCTAATGAAGACTGTTGATAATAATCAAGGTCACATTGAAATCTTGGATGGAGGCAATCCTGCTGGTAAGAAGCTTGATGGCTTAGGTGGAATTGGCGCAATTCTAAGATATAAAGTTTAAATGTCAAGTGCATCTACAACTGAGATTTCATTGTTTACAGGTATTACTGATTGTGGTCCTATTCCACCTTGATGATCTGCTGGTATAACACATACAGCGTATTCTGGAGTATATCTATTCTTTCCATCTGTTTTAACTATTAATTCATAACCATTTTGAACACAATATGATTTGTCTTTAGCTACTTTTCCTTCTAAGAATCTCCAGGAATCTACTTCTGTTCCATCACTAAATTTACAAGTTCCTTTATCTCCTTCATTGATATATTCTCCATTTACTTGAATACAATAGTTAGCAGAAGGGTCCATTAAAGGTAAGTCTTCAAGATTATTGAATATTTCAGTTCCGCAATTTTGGTCATAATCTAAATAGAAGAAACCATTGTCTCTATAGCTTCTCCCCCAACTATTTTTAGCTATAAATGCATTGATTCTATCATCATAACCAATTAAAAGAATACTATGAGTTTTATTTTTTGAATGTCCTTCACAAACATAAATATTATTTTTGTAACTACCCTCAGTATAATATGAAAAAATTACTGGTCCTGTTTCTTTAATTTGTTTTTTAAATTTTTCTGGATTTGAAATACTAATTCTATTTTGATTAAGTAGTCCAAAGAGTTTATATTTTTTAGGGTTAGAACAGTAGGAGCAATAGGTATTTCTTTCTTGATAAGGGAAACATTTTTCGTCAATTATACTATTTCGCATAATATGTATTAAAGCTTTTTCAACACTTCCGCCTTCACAACCCCAATTATGCACATATCTATCCATTTCTCGGTTAACTGCCGCACCAGAACAAGCCATAATATATTGTTCTGAGAGATCATATTCTCCTCTTGAATCTTCATGGATTTTTAACTGAGATTCTACAAAAGCAGCAGTAGCATGAGCCCAGCAGCTTCCACATTCTCCTTGATTTTTAATAGGAGTTACATATGAAACTCCTTTGTTATTTCTCCAGTCAAATATTCTTGAATCTTCAACTACACAACATCCTTCTCTAGGGGCACATTGTCCTTTTTCAAAATAGGTTTGACCTTCTTTACATTTAAAATCCCAAAACCAGGTTCGCCAATTTAAGAATCCTTTACTTATACATTCTCCTCCATATAAAGAGCATTCATTGTAAAGGTTAATAGGATGCCATTTTTCATTTTTACAAAGATGAGTTTTAGAATTAATAACTTGAACTGAATCTTCTAAATAACAATTTGTGCCTAATATACATTGACCATCTAAGCAAGTAAATTTCTTTGGTTGAAGTAAGTTGTCATCTGATTTACTTGTAGGAATTGTTTCTTTTTCTGAATTTTTTTTGGAACATAGTTCTTTTGAACATGGTTTATCTGTTTTGATGAAAGTTTCATTCTCATTACATTCAAACTCATATGATAGTTTTAAATTCTTAGAGTCTATTGTATTATCATAGTTTTTTGTAATTTTGCAACAGCAACCCTTTTCACAATCAGATATTTCTAAGCAATTTGTTTTAGAGAAGAAATTTTTTTCTTCACATTCTGTTTCATTATCACAACAAAGTTCAGAAGATGTTTCTTTACATTTATAGTTACCAGAATTAGTGCAACACCCATCTGCTAAAACGAATTGAATTGTAAAAAGAAATATTATTATTAATAAGATTGCTTTTTTCATTTTATTATTTTTAATAATTAAGTTAATAAGCTTTTCTTAAATTTCAAGGATATCTGTTACTTGTATTTCATTTCCTTTAGGTATTAATGATTTTGGTCCAATACCTCCTTGATGATCACTTGGCAATACACAAACTGCATATTCTTTAGAGAATCTATTTTTCCCATCAGTTTTTACTAATAATCCCCAACCTTGCTGTGCACAATATGAATGTTCTTTTGCAACTTTACCATTCATAAAATCCCAAGCTTCAACCCTTTGCCCATCAGGTAGTTTACACATTCCTCTTTCTCCGCCTGACACTTGATCAATATAGAACTCTCCTCCAATTAAATCACAATATAAAGGAGTTGGGTTTTTGATAAAATTTGTTGTTGAAGATTTTTGAAAACAATTTTCATAATAATGAATTGGGAAAAAACCATTATCTTGATAAGCTACACCCCAACTATTTTTAGCAATATAAGCATTAAGTGAATCATCCCAACCAATTAATAAAATTGCATGATTTTTAATTGGTAAATTTGAAATGCATTTAACAACATTATCTTGGTTATATGTATTAAAGCTTAGTGCAACTGTAATTGGACCTTCATTATAAATAATTCTTTTCACAGATTCAGGTGCTGAGAAATCTATATGTTTTTGACTTTGTTCTTTTAATTTATGAATTCTGTTTTGAGAGTTACTACACCAATTACAATCTGAATTTCCTTCAGTATAAGGAATACATTCTTCATCTACTAAACCAAACCTTAATGCATATTTTAGGGCGTCATTCATATCTACCACACCTGTACAAGGTAAATTAGTAATTCCTGAACAAGACATAATTTGTTGTTCTGAAAGATCATAATTTGCATTTGGATTTTCTTCTTGAATCATTAACCTAGATTCAAACATTGCAGTTGATGCAAATGCCCAACAACTACCACAGACTCCTTGGTTTTTAACTGATGAGACATAATTACCGTTATTGTTTCTCCAATCAAATTTATCTGGAATTTCTTGAGCACAACAGATTTTCTTATCTCCGCAATTTGCATCTGTTACTTGCTCTTCATTTTTATTACATTTAAAATCTTTAAACCAAGTTCTCCAGTTAAGGATGCCATCACCTCTACAAGTTCCATCAATTTCTTTGCAAGGAAGGTAATCGTCAAAAACTTTCCAACTATCTTCAAAGCAAATATAATCTTCACCATTGTAAGTAATTCTATCATTTGGAGCATAACATTTATTGTTATATGGGCATTCTGAAGAATAACAACAAAGAGATTTATCAAAATCTCTAGATATATCTACTTGGCATCCCATTCTGTCACCACAATCTATACTATTTCTACAACTTTTTTCATGAACTTCGTTATCTAAGAAATAAACTGTTGTCTTTGGTTCAATTTTAGTATTTGATTTTTTAGTTGATTTTGTATTTTTTACTCCGCAAATATCAGGGCAATTATTACTCTGTACCCAATTCCCTTGGCATTTTGATTTTGTTGAAACTATAAATGAATTTGTTGTAACTCCGAATTTTTCTTCTATTAAACAGCAACATCCTTGTTGACATTCAGATAAATTGTTGCAATCTTTATCTATAAATAAATTATTTTTACAATGTGTGAAGTTAGTATATTTGTTATCTGGACAACATAAATCTAAGGATGAGTTTGAGCAAGGTAATGTGTCTTGATTTATACAACAACTTGCGGATGATAATTTAATTAAAAGTGTTAAGAAAAGTATTATTATAATTATTTTTTTCATTCTATATCATAAGAAACTGTGCAGCAGGATTTTTTACCTGATGACCAAAAGTTATTGGTTGTACATGGACCAAGATATTTTTCCCCTGCATTACATTTATTTTTTTTGTCGTAAGCAGAGTCCCCCCAAATTCTCCACCATAAAAAACCAGTGGTTCTACAAGCTCCTGAGCATTCTTTATTTTGGTTATAAAAATATTGTGCACTTTCTGTAGCAGTTAATGAGTGCCATTTACCATCTTTGCAAGTAATCATTTTATCATTTAAGTTAACATGTTGATCACTATCAACACAATCATGAGGAGTAGCACATTGCTTATCTGCACAACATCTTTGATTTTCCATTAAATAATCTTGTTTACAAGTTAAATCATAATCACATTCTCCTCCTTCACCACATCCTGTTTCTCCAATTTCTACAAGTGGGTTTACTTTTTCATATGCTTTACTTTGATATGAAGCAATACATTTAGAGGGGGTACAGTCATGATAATAATCTGTAATCCAGTATAAGTCTTCACCAACACATAAATTTCTTTGAGTTGTTTCTCCGCCAGCCCATGATATTTCTTCTACTTCATTATCAAAAATTACCTTTTTCTCCATTTTAATTTCACAACAGCAACCAAAAGCTCTATTTTCTGGGACTTCTTCAACAAAAGGAGTACTATCTTCACTTCTTGGAGGAATTGTACCTTCATTTATAATTTCATAATTTCCGGATTCATAATTTTCCCCACATAAGCCTGAGTCACAATGACTTGTTTCTACAAAGAATTTTCCATCTCCCCAACAAGCAATCTTTTTACTAGGAGCAGGCATTAAAAATTGTCCTTGATCATTTCTTACACAACAGCAACCATTCATTTTACATAAATCAGCTTTTTTATCTGGTAATCTTAAACATGCAGAGAAATCTGGGTAAGGATAATGATATTCCCAAACACATTCTGCAAAACTTTTTGGTCCTGGATGATCAGTATAGAGATCTTCATTTTCAGATAAATAAAGTTCTTCATTTTCTGGACAACAAATTTGTGCGTCATTATATTGACAAGCGGCAAGATGGTTTAAAGGATTTATACAGCATCCTCCTGTTCTTCTTTGTTCTTGAGAAATTTCAACATCATCAAAGTTGTCTGGAATTTCTGGAGGTGTTTTACAAAATCCGTTTTCACAACCTGCTGGGCATTGATAAAGAGTAGAATTTGGATATAATCCATCAATTCCTTCTTCACAATAATATTCTCTTAAGTTAAATAAAGGCATTCCAGGGACACATTCATCATAATCTGTTTTTACTTCGTAATCTGTTTCTGCATTTAAGTATGAAACATCTCCTTTAGCATAATAATTTTTTCCTTCGTCTGAGTCTACACAAGGATAATCTAGGTCAACAATAACAATAGGATCATCAGGAAGCTCTGGTAATAAGCATGCTCCATTGAAACATTCACATTCATGAGCTGTATAAAATGGTGCATTATCAATACAAGATGCTTCTAATAAATAATCACTTTCATCCATACATTCTGCGCCACCAAGAGTATTTGAGCAACAATCATTTAAGTTGTTTTCAGGGTTATCAAAGTCAATTGCTTTTCCTTTTTGATAAAGGTTTTCTCCATCTGGATAATCGCCATCTTGATCTGTATCTATACAAGTTCCACTTGGAGTGAACCATTGGCCATCAATACAATGATGGTCTGTTAATTGAGAAATGAAACCTGAATCAACACAAATATCTAAAGCTAAACATTCTGAAGGTAAACAACAACCTTGCCCATTATTTGCAAGATCGGTTTTTACTTCTTTTCCATCAGGGCAAACTGAAGGTTGAGGGGATGAACCGTCAGCATTTAAGCAAACACCATCATCACAACCATTAGGACAAGTTTTTGTTTCGAATTTTAAGTTTCCATTTGAACTGCAATATGATTCTATTAACTTTTTTGAAGAATCTGAATCTTGACAACAATCATAAAATAAGCTTTTTTCTATTGTATTGTCTGTTGTAACTCCACATTTATCTTTATTTTTTCCATAAACATTTCCAAAGTTAGCTAATAATTGAAATTCACCTTCAGCGTAACTTCTTACACTGTAATTCTTCCCTTTATCGTGATCTATACATTTTATGTCTGAATCTAAAGAAATGCAAGATGCAGGTGTTTTTTCATCACAAGTTAATTTATTGCTACATTCTGTTTCATTTCCTTTACAAGTAGTATCTTCACAGTAATATTCTATAATTTTCCCATTTTTACATTTATCATAATAAACACCAGTTCTATCTGAACAAGCTCCACCTTCTGTTAGATTATATCCTTTATCTGTGTCTTCACAAAAATTATTAATTGTGCCTGGGTTATCTGGATCTTCTGGAGGTAAGTTTGGAGATGATCCTCCTGGAATACATTTTCCATCTTCACATCCATATTCACAAGGAACGTCATAAAACCAACAAGCATTTGCATCCATACAATATAATTCATGAAGTAATCCGTCAGGAGTGCAATTATCTTCTCCTGGATACCCCAGATTTGAGAAACATTCTCCTTTGTTATGATAATCAAGTCTTTGATCTGTTTCTTCACAATAATTATCATATGCAGAAGCAAGTGAAATCATTAATACAAATAATCCAAGTAAAATTAGTTTTTTCATTTTGGAATACAACATCTTTGTTCAGTATAACTATTACATCTACCTATACTCCTTTTATCACTGTCACAATTAAATTTGTTATTGAAAGGGTTCCACCAATTTGATTTTAACCATAAGAATCCGGCACCTTCACAATTACCACCTTGTTGAACACAATCGTGAATTATTTCTTCATTATTAATGATTTGATCATCGCCAACATCCCGCCATTTTTCATTAATACAACGGTATTTTACATCATTAACTTTTTCTGTTTCATATTCTTTTTGAGTGCATCCGCTAAGTGTAGAACACATATCTTTTTGACAGCATTTGCTGAAATGAGGAGAGAATAAGTTATTATTTGCACATTGTAGGCCTTCAGAACATTGACCTGGAAGACATTCATCTCCTTCATTTAATGTATTTCTTTTTGCTGCATCTTCTTCAAGATAGTCTACAGCTTGTTGTTTGAGAGAAGGATCGCCTTTATTAATTTGTAATAAATTTGCGAAATTTAATCTACAATCATTTGCGCTACAAGGACCTGTGAACCATTTTTGATTATTATTTTGGCAGGCTGGTGAATAACTTCTAGTAGGATTTAAAACAATATCATTACTATGTTTTGGTTGATCTAAAGTACAACAGCAACCTAAAGTGCAGTATTGTGAGTTTGCACAATTAGTTTCTCCTTTTAAAAAAAATTTATCATTACATAATTGTTGAGAACTGACTCCATTTATGGAATAATCTCCTAAGGAATTACAACATATTGATGCTTCAGTTAATGTACAAGGGTATTTGTAATTTGGATTAATACAACAACCTTGACCTGTTACTGAACTAGAAGTTGTTGCACCTTTTTTACAATTTTCAGCATTACATTCTTTATTTATTCTTGAATATCCAGGTCCTTGGCAATCTATGTTTTTAGTATTTGGAAGAGGAGTACTCACGCCATTTTTTGTTTCACAACAACAACTTTCTTCACACCAAACTTTATTTGGGAATTCTGAAAGAACCATTTGTTTACAAGGAGTTGCTGATACTGAAGGAAAGAACCATTGTCTTAAACAAATTGCTGTATCACTAGTATGTGGACAACATTCTATTGCTTGGGAGACTGGCTTGCAACCTTGGGTTAATTCTGAGAATCTTGGGCTAACACAACAACCGGGGGTTGAATCTCTAACGACTAAATCTGAATTACCATATCTAATTATATAATTATATTCTACTGGATCTACACTAGGTACTGTTTCATCTGCCTTAACTCTACAAAATCCACCTGTTTCATCACAACCATTAGCACAAGGAAATTCCTCAAACCAACAAGTTTCTTCTGAAATACAATAGAATTCTCTTACTAAATTATTTTTACATGTATCAACACCTGGATATCCTCTTGATGAAGTACATTCACCTTGTTTAAAGAAGTTTTTACCATCTGTATCTTTACAAAACATTTCAATTTCAACTTCTGCAGATATTGGTTTTATTATTACTAATATAAAAATTACAGAAAATAAAAAAAAAGTTAATGGTTTCATTACTTAGGTACACAACACCTTTTTGTATAAAACATTCCATTAAAGATTGAACCTTTGGAATTACATTTTCCTTCTTCAGTTTCACTATCTCTGCAAATGCTTTTTCCACCCCATCCTTTGACAGCTAAAAAACCAGCAGATGTACATTTTCCACCTAAATGTTCACATTTTTCTTTAGATATTTCTTCTGTAATCATTTCTCCTTGGGAGTTTACTTCAAACCATCTGCCATCATAACATTTCAGTGATTTTTTAGTTTCTCCTGGTTGAATTAGGTCTTTATCAGTAATTAATACATCTTTTCCAGATCTATGTGTATATTCAATTACACTTTCATCAGTATTTGCCATAATGCAAGTATGGTCAAATGCGCATTCATTTGGTCTACAACAAATATTAGTTGCTTTTTCTTTACCATTATTTGAAGAAATTTCTTGGGCATTTTTCTTACATTCTAAATCTTGAGTACATTTATATGCTGTTTTATCATCATCCCTACATTCTTCTGTATGTAGCTTATTGCCAGAGGTTGTGTCTATTTCTGGTTCTTTTAATTTTCCAAGGTCTTCTTTTGTATCGCAAAAATCTTGTTTATTGGCTTGTTGATTATTATTTCCTTCAAACCAAGTTTGTCCAGAAACTGCATTACATTCAACCCGAGTTTTAATAACAGCAGTAATTAAAGGTTCATTTGGTTGGCTTATGTCTGGATATGTTTTTTCACAGCAAATTCCTTTTTTCTGCCCGGCTATACATAGTTTATCAACTACGGCTTTTTCTCCTTTTATAAAATATTTTTCATAACATTCTATTTGGTTTCCTACATCTTCTTCATTAGGATTATAAAAACCACTTTCTCTTGGGCAACAAAGTGATGCGTCTATTGGATTAGATCCAAAATTATTTCCTGGACGCAAGCAACAACCACTTCCTGTAACTAATTCTGGGGTGATTTTGTTTTCACATCTTAAATCATCACAGGCAATATATTCTTCTTTTGGATAAAAATCAAATCCTGGTCCTGCACAGTGTAACCTGTTAGTTAGATATGAATCAAATTTAATGTTATTAGTATTTGTTTTTTCACAACAACAGCCCATTTCACAGACTTCATAATTTATAAAGTCATTATATTTTGCACTTGCAAAAGCTGCTGCTTCATCTCTTTGTTCAATTTGATAAAACCATTTTTTTTCACAATCTGCTTTACTTTCAGGCCCTGGGAAATGCCTTTTGGTTCTATCATAATATGCAGTATTATCACTGTCTGGAGGACAGCAAAACTTTTTTTGAGTTAAACTACATCTTTTTGTATTAAAATTGAAGCAGTATCCACTTTCAGTTCCATCAGTTGGAATACACCTACCATATTCACAACCTCCTAGGCAATGTAGTCTTGTTGCTTCTTGACATTGACCGTTTCCTACACTTGTGTCAGGATTACAAACATAATCTACTGCGTATGCTCCTACACATTTGTCTGTTTTTAGTTTATATTCTTCTTTTCCATTTATTATTTGTCTTTGAATACAAGCACTTTGAACATTATAATTTGGTTCATTCCAGGCATTAGCGCTTGGATCTAAATCTTCGCACCATTCACTACTTCCTCTTAAATCAGGATGATTTCTTGCTTCACCCTCTGTGATACATCTTCCATCAAAACACATATATTCACATTCTGTTCTTAATTCTTCACAAACACCTTGAGTAACATAATTTCCATCAAAAGATTTTGATTGACATTCTCGACATCCGTAATTAATTAACATTTTGAGACCATCACATCTATCTTCATAAACTGTAGGTCTTCCAATTAGGACACCATCGGCATCATATAGCGGCTCACCATTATTAAAGGTTTTATCAGTACAAGTTTGTTTGAAGTAAATATCTCCATCACAAATATTTTGAGTCCTTCCTAAAAAATTAGTGCAATGTTCGTCCCCGTCACCTGAAGTTGGTTCTAGTTTACATGTGCTTTCCCATCTATCATCATCTGGCCCGGCATTAACTATTGATGCTGCAAAAATTATTAAGAATATTATCAAAATTGTCTTTTTCAAAGTGATCATCTCCATACTTGTGTTATTCTCTTCTATTTTTTTCTATATAAATTTTTCTATGAAAAAGATTTATATATTAAGACAATAAAATAATAGTTATGCCCTCAGAATTAATTTGTAGAATTAGAGACAATATTGGTTTTAAAAGAGATGAGATAAAACATTTACTTTTGATTTCTCTTGTTTGTGGTCTTGCAATTGGTCTAGATGATGGCCGAGCTGAGTTTGATTTAGTTTTATGGTCTTTATCATTAGTTGGAAGTATTATTGCTGTATTTTTGGCAATGTCATTTAGATGGGTATTTATGAAAATCTTAGGATTAAAACATGGGTATCTTTTAGAATTCTCTTTATGGACGTATGGGCTTGCTGCTGGAGCAGTTGGAACAATACTTTCTATGGGTAAAGTTTACTTATTAATGCCGTTTTCAACTAAGTTTATTCATCATAAAGGGATGAGGCTTGGTGCCTTTAGGTATGGAATTGATACTGAAGAAATGGGTAAAATCTCTTTATATGGTATATTGGGTAATTTATTTATTGCAGCACTGATAAGATTATTTATTGGACAAAGTTCTTCAATATTTTTAAGAAATTTAATGTTTGCAAATGTATTCTTAGCAATTTTCACATTAGTTCCTTTACCTGCTCTTGATGGAATTAAGATATTTATTTGGAGCAGAATTTTATATGTAATGTGGGCAACTTTAGTTGTTGTCTTTGGATTATTGATATTAATATTTCCATCAGTATGGCCTGCACTAATATATAGTATAATAAGCGGAATTGCCTTTGCTTGGTTATTTTGGTTCTGGGTGGAAAGATGAATAAGAAAGGAAATGCATTTATTATTTTCTGGTTTTTTGTAATGTTAATTTTTGGTTTTTTAATTTCATATAGGCTTAGAGCTCAAATTATTAGTGCATTATTAATAATATTAATTGGTTTAGTTGGAGGCAAAGTAATTTATGAAAGACCGAAGAATATGGAGCTTCCTGTTGTTTTAATTTTAATAGGTTTTTTAATTGGATATTTAGTTGGAGATCATAATTTAAGTAATATATTAATAATCTTAATTTTCGTATTTTGTACACTTGCGGGCTATCATCTTAGCTCAAGAGTAAAAAAGAAGTAATTTTGCACAAATTTTATATACTAAAATAGAAATAATAGAGTTGATAAAAATGAAAAAGAGAGGTCAATTATCCAAAAACGCAGGTCCTGCGTCTGTAATTTTAATTTTAATGGGAGTGTTTATTTTCTTATATTTATCCGCCCTACAACCTGAAGATAGAAGAGAATTAATTGAGGGATTAGATGATGATGATGATAACAATTCTTCAACAAATTTTGATTATGATGGATTGTTTGTTTTAAATGAAAATCCAGGTTCTTTATATCCAACTGAACAAGATGAATATAAACATCCGATAAATCAGATAGTTCTTTCGGCTCAATCTGAAGATAGAGTTTTAGTATCTAAGCCGTCACTGTTTGTTGAAACTTCTAAATTAAATCGTAGGGAAGCAACTCTTGACTTTGATATTGATAGTTTTGAAGAAGAAATTAGCAAAATAATTTTAACATTTAATGTAGAGAAAAGTAAAGGACGTGCAATTATTTTATTAAATGGAAAAGAAGTTTTTAATGGGCATTTAGATGAAGGTTTTATTTCACCTATTGAACTTGATACTACTTATCTTAATTCTGAAAATGAAGTTAGAATCTTAGCTTCAGGTATTGGATGGGATTTTTGGAATAAGAATTATTATGAACTTAGAAATGTAAAGTTAATTGCTGCTACTAAAGATTTAGAAAATCAAAAAGCATATTCAACTGTGATTTTATCAGGGCAAGAAGTTGAATCTTTTGATAGTGGTGTATTAAGATTTGTGACAGAATGTACTGGACCAGATATTGGTACATTAAAAGTTTTCTTAAATGGACACTTACTGAGTTCTAAAAAACCAACTTGTAGAAGTTATGATATTTTATCATTTACTGAGGATCAATTAGTCAAAGGAAGAAATGAACTTGCTTTTGAACTAAGTGGAGGAACTGTTTACCTTACAAATTTAGAACTTCAAACTTCATTAAAAGAGCCAAAATGGCCAATTTATTTCTTTGAAATAAATGAAACTATTTGGGAAGATTATGAAGATGAAAAAATTGATTTCTGGTTTAGAATGAAGTTTATTGATGGAGATGATGATAAACAAGCTCAATTAAATATTAATGATCGAAAATTCTTTATTGATACAGATGAAGAAGAATATGAGAAGAAAATTAATAGTTATGTAATTGAGGATGATAATTACATTAAGTTAATTCCTGAAACTGATTTGGATATTTCATATATCAGAGTTGAAATTGAAGAGGAAGATGAATAAATTCTAAAATGGCACGTAGACCTCTTGGAACTTCTCGTTGGCAACATTTTCAAAATAATGTTGCAAATGGCTGGGATGGTTTAAAAGAAGGTAGTGGATATAATAATCTTAATAATAAAATGTCCATTAGTAGACAAGTTCGTAGAGATAGAAGGGATGAAACTGGTGGAATTAAAGGTAAACTTGCAAGAGCGCCTAAAAAAACTTGGAATGGTATTAAAGCTACTTGGGGTTTTTTTGGAAGAGTTAAAAATGGATTGAATGAAGTTTCTGCTAATCGGCAAAAAGGCAACTATAACTTTATGGTTTTACTTTCTATTTTGTTTTGGGTTTATGATTCTGTAATTAATCAACTTGGAACTGGGGTTTCAAATTATTCACTTCATGTTGGAATTTGTGCGGCTTTTTTATTAATGGCTTTAGTTAACCATAATACTTATGGGGATAGTAAAAAAGATTTTATTGGTATGTTTGTAATTACTATTTTTTATTTAGGTTTTCCTTTTGTTCAGAATTCTTGGGCTAATATGTGGCTTAGAATTTTAGGTGGAGCATCAGGGAATCTAGGTGTTTCAATTGCTTATTTATTATCAATGAGAGTTATGTTTCCTTTATGGCTATTATATTATATGAAAAAGAAAGGAACAGATAAATCACTTTTTGTTTATAATGCTTATATTGTTATTTGGGTATTATTATTTGTTTTATCAGGAATTGTAGGAGTTTATGCTAATAATTTTCCGAATATGGCTCCTGTTCAAGTAAGCCTTCCTACTATTGGTACTGGCTTAAAAGAAGGTTGGACTGGCCTTAAGAGTGGGTGGAGTTCAGCTTTAAATGGAACAACTTCATGGTGGTCTGGAAATGTAGATTATGCTACAGGAGGGCAGTATGAAGGAGAAGTTGAAAGCTATGAAAATGAACCTTTAGGTGTTTCTATTGAGAAAGTATTTGCTGCAAGTTCTGGATTTTATGAAGGGACACCAGTTGCAGTTTGGGGACAAATTTGGGGTAGAACTTTAGATAAACCGATTCCGATTAAATTATCTTGTTATACTGGAACTGATAAAAAGAAAATATTTGGCGAGATTAGACCAAATGAAAGTGTTGAGATTACTACTGAAGATGTAAGGGATTTTGAGTGTTTGTTTAAAGAAGGGCTTGAACCTGGTTATCATCAAGTTTATGTTAAAGCTGAATATAATTTTGTAACTATGTCATATCTAAAAGCTTATTTTATGGAACTTTCTAGAATGAGATCTTTAAATCGACAAGAGATAGATCCATATGATCATTTCCAAATTTCAGACAGACTTCCTATTGCAAAATATACTAATGGTCCTGTCAAAGTTGGAATGGAGACAACTCAACCTTTAATGGGAGTTTCAACAGTTGCTGAAGAGAATATTTTTACACCTGCTATTGGAATTTCAATTGATGGAGATTGGATGGGTAAACTTGAGAAAATTAATTCTTTAGTTGTTAGTACACCTGATACAATTGCAATTAAGGATTGTTATCCTAACTTTAAGGGAGGCATTCCAGAAGAAGGAAGAAATGTATATGAACTTAATAAATCAATTACTGACCATTTAGATTATGGAAGAACATTTAGATGTTTAATGGACTTTTCAGATCCTACTACCTTACTTTCAAATTCTCCTTTTACAGTTGAGTATTTTAGAGCAACAGTAGATTATGATTTTTCAACTGAAGAGTTTACTAATGTTAATGTTTTTCCATTACCAGAAGTTGATGGCGGGGTTGATGTTGATTTAGGTCCTTATAATGTTTTAGATGATTTGTCAACTCCTGAATATACTGATTTTAAAAGTTTTACAAGCCTAGAACAAGTTTATGTTTTATTAGATGATGAAATTTTATCAAAAAGCTATAACTCTTTAGATAATCAATATGAATTTGTAGATACTGACGGTGTTGGATTTGCAATAACTATGATTGATAACATGTATGTTGTTAAGATATTAGGCTTAAATACCGAAGTATTTAGGAAAGAAACTTTGTCTACTTTACTTGAACAATTGGATAGTAATCATAAAGCTAAAGGTATGAGAATTAAGTTTTTTCATGCATCACAAAGGGAAGCAATTGTTGAGTCTTTGGAAGGATCTAAGGTAGAGGAAGAAGAAGTAGAAGTAGAATTTTCACCACCTAGAGTAACAGACTTCAATAGTTTTATTGATATAGAAGATGTTAATATTATGTTAGATGGTGAATTTTTAATTAGAAGTTTTAGTGCAATAATGTATCAATATGAATTTAGTGACCCATATGGTGTTTATTTTTCAATAAGTTATTCTGATAATAATTACATTTTCTGGGATTCTGATGATATCGAAAAATATCGTAATGAAAGTTTAGGGAGTTTGCTTAAAGAATTTAAAGAAGATCCTGATAATAAAAATCATGATATTGAAATTTATCATAATTCTGAAATTAGTGATGGTGAGGTAATTTGATGAAGAAGCTATCAATTATCTTGGTTTTATCCTTATTTTTAATTAGTTGTGGGGGAACTAGTACAACTGATCCCAGAGATGTTTATGATAAGATTCATTCTGGGACTACTGGATTAGATATTGGTTTTTTTGATAATTCTCCTCCTAAAGAAGTTCTTGAAAATCAAGGGTTTAAAGGAGTTGTAGTAATTGAAAATATCGGTGGGTTTGATGTTAGTGAAGGAATATTGAAAATAGTTGTTGATGATTATTTAGTTCCAATATCAAATGATTTATCTAAAAACTTTAATTTACCTGGAAAATCTGAGTATAATCTTCAAGGTGATCAAATATTAGAAGTTTATAATTTCAAAGGGCTTATTTTTGAAAACCTTAGTCAAACTCATGAGTCTGAGATTGTTGCTGTGATTTGCTATGATTATAAAACAGAAATGAGGGAAGAAGTTTGTATTGACCCTGATTTCTTTAATATTGATACTCCCTCTAATGAAAAGGTTTGTACAGTTGATCCTAAGAATACGGGGTCACAAGGAGGGCCTGTTGAAGTTAGCAGAATTGAACCTAAGTTTGTTGCAACAGGATCTGAGATATATCCGTCATATTTAATTTATGTAAACAATGTTGGAAATGGAGAAGTTTTAAAACCAGGAACTAAAGATAAAGCTTGTGATAGTAAGGGACTTGGTGATGATTCTTGGAATATTGTTCATGTTGAAGCTGAACTTGGTGGGGATAAATTAAATTGTTCGCCTAAGGATGAAAATGGCAATTCCTATGTTAATTTGATTTATGGTGAGGATTTTTTGAAATGCACTTCAAATAAGATTTTAGAAAATTCTAATAAGCCTTATGTTACTTTATTAAATGTAAACTTAACTTATGGGTATACTAACTCTGTTTCAAAGCTTGTTAAGATTAAGAAAATTTAAATATAACAACCTTTCTAATGACATTAATGAAAAAGATAATTTTAATTTTACTTGCATGTTTTTTAATAATTAGCTGTAATGGGCCTAATGATGTTAAGCCTGATTTGGAATCTGGAAAAGTTGGAATGAGTGTTAGTTTTGAAGGAGTGCCTGAGTATGTTTATGAAGGGGATACAATTGATTTTAATTTAGTTTTTAAGAATTTAGGAAAATATGACATTACTGATGGTCAGATTTTAATTAGTGCTTATGAAGTTAATTATATTCCTAACGGATTTAATAAAGATAGTTCTATAACTTCGAGTGATAAGATTTCTTTACAAAATAGTAAGGGGACTTTTTCTGTAGTTGGAAAAAGTGAGACTCATCTTAAAGGTGGTGAAGAAGAAGTTGCTATTAGTGGATTTGTTGATGGCTTAACTGGTGATATTTACCAACCACCAATTAAGGTTGAAGCTTGTTATACGTATAAAACTACTGCTATAGCTAATGTTTGTTTTGATAATGGATATTCTAAGAATAAGGAAAAGTCTAAGGAATGTGATTATAGCACTGTTAAATTTAATAGTAATGGACAAGGTGGACCAATTGGTTTAACAAATGTTAAAGTTCAACCTAGAAAGGATAAAAGCTTGATTGAATTTCAAGTTTCTCATTTTGGTAAGGGAATTATATTTAATCCAGGTTTAGTTTCAGAATGTTTTAGTAAGATTGGATTAGTTGATAGAAATTATATTAAAGTAGAAAGTGTTGAAGTAAATGGTAAGTCTATTATTGATGATTGTGTTAATTTAGATGAGAATTCTATGTTTAGATTAGATAAAGAGCCACCTATATTTGCTTGTACTTATACACACGAAGATGTTGAAGGTGCTTATCCTGAGCCTGTTAGTGTGACTTTTTCTTATGGGCATTTAATTACTGATGATTCAAGTGTTGTCATTAAAAAAGTTTAAATCATATTAGCAAATAAGCCGCCCATGACTTTTGATAGAAATAAGAATATAAGTATACTGACTGCTATGTAGATTGGAATTTGTTTTAATCCGTATTTTGCGTTTCCTTTTTTTATTGTTGCGACAATTATTGCAGAAAAGAATGATGAGATAGATAATGTTACTATTGCAAATATCATATAATCTGCATAGCTTAAACCTACACCTGAAAATGAAATTGGCATTTTAGATGAAGAGCTTGAATTAAGATTAATACTTGCAAATATTTGTGTTACTATGTTTAGTAATTGTCCTGAAAGTGCAAATAAAATTGGAGCTGCTACAATTGTTGCAAATGAAATGAAGATTGCATAAGTTGAAACATTAGCGCTCATATCTTTTTTCATTATATCTGTTTCTTGGATATTTTCAGCAATTTTATTTAGTAATTCACCAATTTCTCCACCTGATTTGATTCCTTCAATTAATAGGTTTATTGACCGTTTTAAAATGTTAGAATCATATCTTGTGATGAATTCTTGTAGTGCTAGAACTAATTCTTTACCGCTCATTACTTCTTTAGCGACAACTTCTATTTCTTTAGCTAAAACTCCAAAGTTAGGACGTACAGCGTACCATAAGGCTTTTTCTATTCCCATTCCTGCACGAATATTTGCTGCACTAATTTGTAGGAAATCTGGAAGAACTTTTTCAATTTTTCTTGATCTATTAAATATTTTAATGTCAATAAAAAAGAAGAATATTATCCATATTAAAATGTGCATTAATATTGTTCCTAGTGTTAAAGTAACTCCTAATAAAATGAAATAATATGATAGTAAGAATGCTGATTTTACAAAAAACCAGTATGATAATATTAATGAAATTAAGATCATAACTATGATTGTAACTTTAATAAGAATTTTAATTAATGAAGATAATGGTAGATCAAAACCTGCCATAAATAACCTTTTTTTTAAAAAAGTTATTTTCTCTTTTTTATCTTTATTTTTTTTCATAGTTCTATTGCTGGTCTTTTTGATTTAATAATATTATAAAACATAAATTGAATAAATCCGATGAAGCCTGCCATTGATAAGAGGGCAGCTAGGCTTAGATTAATTCCCATAAATGCTGATACAATAATTAACATTATGATTCCAATTGATGGCATAATGATTGCTGCAAGCATGTAAAACATTGCAAGAGGGTTTAGTTTTCTTCCGTATTCTTTTACTTCGATTATTTGCTCTTTTGTTACTTGTTCAATAACTGAGTTTAGTGATCTTGCTACATCTGCTCCTGTTTTTAATGAGTTTAATAATTGCCATAATAGTTTTCTAAAGTTTGTTGATGGGGTTGTTTTAATTGTGTCTGAAAGTGCTTCTTCAAGTGTTGTTCCAAAATCAACTTTGGAGATTATCTCATCCATGTATTTTCCAATCACTTTGTAGTTTGACGAACACGTTTTTAGTGCATTGTAAACTGAGACTCCTGATTCTAATTCTACAACTAAAAATCTTCCTGCATAAATGATTTCTTTATTTAGTTCTTTGTCTAGTTTTAGTATTTTCATGTCTGGATATTTCATGAAATATAAAAAAAAGAATACTATTGAACAAATTACAATTAAGAATAATGTTAGGTTTTTAAATGGGAAGATTGATGTTAGGCCTAAGCAAATAATGAAAATAACAAATGTCATTAAGGTTGATAAAACACACATTTGTTTAACAAATTCGCTTGGTTTTTTTAGAATTCCTGCTTGTTCTAGTTTTTCATCTAGGCCAGGATAATAATTTGAAATTGTTTTAAAAATATTCATTTTAGAGGTTTTTTCTTTTTGACACTTTCCATTAGAGTTTCTTTATCTGTGTAGTAAGTAGCCATTACTCTTCCTACTTCATCAACAGAGTTAATATCAAGTATTGCCATCCACTCTAAGACTTTCTTTTTTTCTTCTAGATCTTCAATTATTTGTTTGACAGACATTCCTGTAAACATTTTTAATTTATTGAATAATGTTGATTTTAAGGTTGATCCAAATACGCTTGAGTCTAATTGGCTTTTACTTTTTAGGACTGATTCAAATAAACTAGTTCTTTCTACTTGGTCTGTTTCTTGATTAAATTGAAGTAAGACTTCTGCTTTTGCATCGTTAGTTACTTCAGCAATTTGGAATGTTCTACGTAGACCTGTTCTTCTATTTCTATATTGAACTAAGACTAGTGAGATTGCTGGAAGCATAGATTTAGGAATATCAATAGGTGGTGAAGATAGTCTTGTTACTGCTTCTTCAGCGCTATTAGCGTGAACTGTTGCATAAACTGAATGACCTGTATGGATTGCTTCAAATAAAACTTCTGCTTCTTTTTTTCTTCTGATTTCTCCTACAATAATTCTATCCGGTCTCATTCTTAATGAATTAACTAAGAGATCTAACATAGAAACTCCGCCTTTTCCTTCTGGATTAGGAACACGTGTAAGCATAGGGAGCCAATGAAGGAATTTAGGTAAACGTAATTCGTGAGTATCTTCAATTGATAATATTCTTTGATTTGGTGGAAAGAAGTTTGCAACTACATTTAACATTGAGGTTTTACCTGAAGCTGTTCCTCCTGCTATAATTATTGACATTTCATATTGGATGCATAACCATAATATTGATGCTGCTTCAACACTTGTAGTTTGATTTTTAATAAAGTCAGTAATTGTCCAAGGTTTACTTGAGAATTTTCTTAATGTAATTGTGTTTCCTTTTAATGAAATTGGGTTTAAGGTTGCATTTAACCTGTCTCCTGATTTTAAGTTTGCATCAAGAAGTGGGTCTAGAATTGTGATTTGTCTATCAACCTTTCTTCCAATTGTTGATGAGTAATGTTTTGTTTCTTCTTCAGACTTTACAAAAACATTTGATTTACACCAGCCGTATTTTCTATGATAAACCCAGATTGGTTCTTTTGCATTGTTAATAGCGATTTCTTCTAATTGTGGGTCTCCCATAATTATTTCCATTCTACCTAGGCCGATACTTTTTTGGATTAAATAAGTAGATAAATATGCAAGTGTTTCTTCTTCAATATCAGGTAAATATTTTTTAATTAGAGTTTGAACATTTTTTTCAAATTCTTCTTCGAATTCTTCTCCTTTTTCTGCCTTAATCATACCTGCGATTTCAAATGAAGACTGTTTAATCATTTCATTTCTGATTTGATCTAGAATAATTTCAGTGTTTTCACTGACGTTTGGAATAGAAACAAAATAGGTTGGTGTGAATTCCCCCTCTTTTTTAAGAACATAAATTTTAATTGGAATATTTCTAGACTTAAATTCGTATTCCTCGTAAATTTTTATGTCCTTACCTTTGATTTCTTCAGGTAAAGCCATTATCTGCCTCTTTTTTATTTACTTTTTAAGTATGAATCTTAATTTGTGTAAGTGTTGATGGAATTTATCTTTTTGATCTGATAGTTTTTCTAACTTTTCATTTAAAGGAGTGATGTGTTCATCTAGGTTTTCTCCTTTTAATACTTTAATTGATTTAGCTTCATCTAAGACTTTCTTTAAATCTACTTCTAAGTTTGAATATTCTGAAAATACTTTGTTGATGATTGTATCAATTTCGTTAATTTTATTTTGTGATTTTGCAAGTGTTGTTTTTAAGCCAAGCGCATCTTTTTTGGAGATTGCTTCAGAATCATTATATTTATTTAGGATTTCTTTATACTTTGAATTCATTCTTTTTTCTTCAGATTCAAGTTTAGTTATGATTGTAGGAAATTCTTTTTTCCTTTTTTCAAGAACATTCTTTAATATCTTAGATCTTTTTTCAAATGTTTTTAGATCAAATGAAGCTTGTTTTTTATCATCACAAGTTTTCATAATCTTTTTCATAACTCTTTTAGCATTATCTTGAATGTTGTTTAATTCTTTTAACATTCTTGCTTCTTCAGTTTTGATTTTATCTGAACAATTGATGTCTTCTTCAAGGGTGTTTTCTTCTTTTTTAATTTTAGCAATCATTTCTTGGAATTCTTTATTTGATTTAGCTAAGTCTGTATGGAGTTCATGAACTTTATTTTTCACTAGATTTTGTTCTTCAAGGATTTCTTTTTCTAGTTCACGTTTTAATTTATGAAATTCTTCAATTTCTTTATAGTCGATATTTACATGCTTTAGTTCTTTTTCGATTTCTTTTCTAAAGGACATATAATCTTCTTTTAAATCTGTTAAAAATGAGAAGTTTTTATGCATACTTTTTAAGAATGTTTCAGATTTTCTAACAATTCCTTCTTTTTTGTTTACAAAGTCTTTTTTTCTTTTCTTAATTTCTTTTTCTGAAAAATCTTTTCTAAGAAGGTAAGTATTTGTAAAAAGATATTTTAAGTTAATTATTCCTTTTTTCTCAAGAAAATGTGCCCATTCTTCAATTACAGAAGTTGGCATTCCAAGATTTTTTGACGCTTCATTAAGTGATAATTTACCCTTTTCAGAAATTAATTTAACAAGTTTATCAACACCTGTTGAAATATCCCTCTTTTGAGCACCCATGTATTGTCAATGATATTGAGGATATTTAAATGTTGCGAAAATAATAGTACAAATGAATCTAAGTGGGGTTTTATTTATAAATGGGAATCTATGCCTTTCTTTATGGATAGTCTGCCAACTATATCTATTACGGATGCATACAAAGCACTATTAGATCCTGAATTTATTAGTTTACTCTGGAAACCCTGGACTCCTTTAGCTGCTTTAAGAAAATCTAGGATAGGTGGAGAAAGGTTTACTATTTGTGAGAAATTAGGTGGTGGTGAGTCTAAAACTGTTTATTCTGTTGATTTTCAAGGTGAGAGTTATGCTTTTGCAATCCCTAAAAAATGGGAAAGAAAAAATTTCCCTAAAAATTGGAAAAATTATACTCTTGAAGAAGCAGTAGTTGAGAGAAAGTTAAGGGATGCAGGACTTATTGTTAATGATTACTGTGAGATTGTTCCTTTAGAATTACAAGGGGTCACTTTTCCAATTTTAGCTATGAAAAGACATCAAGATCATGATTTTCCTATACATTTAGGTCTTATTGGGAATCCTGAGATAAGATTAGATTTAGATGATAGAGAGGAAATTCAATCTAGTTTACAGGGTGTGATTGGAGATCTCAGAATAATGGCTGAAGAAAATGTTGAAATGGATTTAGATATGTTTGGTTTTGCATTTGTTGATTCACAAGTTAGACTTTTTTTATATGATCTTTGTGGCAGTCCTTTTTTTCAGGGAAGAAATGATGTTAATGATGGGATTGTTAGTGTTGTACATAATTTTATTAATCATTATCGTAAATCGAAAATTCGGTTTATTCCTTCAAGTATTTATAGTGAAACTGTTGATTATGTGAGAAGTCAAGTTTTTGATTAAATTGTTAAATTCTCAACTTGGTAGAAATATAGATGTGAGTTGTCTATTCTTAGCCAGGACTCATATGTGTTGTTTATCGTGTTTAAAACTGGAGAAAAATTTCCTGCGTAAAGGTAATCTATCATTGATTTTTCAACGTAAGGAATTCCTTGCTCTGCAAAATTAGGGAAGTAGATTATACTTTCAATTCCATTGTCTGATGATGAGAAGTTTCCTTCCATTCTCATTATGAAGTCTGGTGCTAAAGTGTTAGGGATATATTCTGAATGGTTTATGAAATGCATTAAGTTAGATGTATCTTGATTGTTTGTAAAAGATGATACTTTCGTTGAATTAATTTTATTATATAATCTGCCGTGGCTTATGATTGTGTAAACTGGATCTTCTAATCCAATTATATCTAGGGTTGTTGAAGTGATGTGAGAGTAGTTATATGCTGTTAAGTTTTTATAGTCATATGCGTAGATTGTTGAGTTTAGTGAAACATTAATTGTCCAAGGATCGTTAAGTGTGACATCAATTGAGATTGGGGTGATGTTAATATTAATTGCATATGATTCTGCTATGTTATTTACTCTTAGAATCCAATCTGAGAATGTTGAATTTACCATTACTCCGGATTCTTCTGAATAGATAGTTCCATTAAAGAATGCTTCTTCAAATCTTAAATTGAATGAATCTATGTATTCTCCTTTTGCAGCAATATCATTATTAAGAGCATTAATTACTCTAAATGAGGTGATGTAAACAGCTCTATTCATATCCCTTTCTAAATCTATTAAGAATGAGTTCATACTATTGATTCTGATTTCTTGGCCAAAGAATTGGTTTGTAGATTGGTTTGAAATTTTAAGATTTAAAACTACAAGGATAATCATAACAAGAACAATTGCAACAATTGAAAAGAAAAATCCTTTTTTGTTTACCATGTTCTTACCTCAACTAATAATGGCCCCCAGAGACTTGGAACATTACCTACACCTAATGATTTAGTCTCAATATTTAATGCATTAATGTCGGGTCCTAAGGAATTATTTAAACGAGTTTCTGCATCAGTAATTGCGGATAATGCTGAATCAAAAGTATAGCCATATGGAACCATGTTTGGGATAAGATAAGTATAATATAAAAATGAGTTTGAAGGGTTAACTGCGTAACCTGATGAGAAGTCTAGGGTGAAATTGTTTTGACCATTATTGATAACTTCATCGCCGAATCCAAATCTGACAAATTCATGAACTAATGGTTGAGGTGGGTGATCATATAATGTAATTGAGTTTGCTAACGCTTCCTGATCTGGGTTAGTTCCTGTGTAATAAAGCCACGCAAATTGTGATTTTACATATAATGGAATTGACGAATTTGATGAATTGAAGTTCCAATTTATATCTCGATAAAACCCGCTTGTTTGATGATTCCAGGCAGTATAATCTTCAATTGTTTTTGTGACATCAATATACCCATATTCAATGTTTGCTGTATCCATTTCTGTAAAGACATAAGATGAGTTTTGTAGTAATCTAAGGTTTCCATAATTTTCTCTTGAATTGTAGTCATCTACTTCTAAAACTATCCAAAAATATTCTCCTGTAAAGTCTGAATATTCAATGTTGTTTGCAGCTAGAGCACTTACTAATTCTGAATTGTTCCATTCAACGTGATTAGCTGATACTGATTTTTGTCCAATGTGATAATCTTGACCTTGAAAGTTTACAGTTAAGTCAACGTCAGTTGCAGTAACATCTAGACTTATGTTCATTTTAGAAATATTGCTCATTGCAAATACAGGCTTTTTATATAATATTGAACAATGTGATTCGACTTTTGCAAAGTTATGATAATTAAATTCTGGTAAGGTGTTAAAGTCATCAACAACGTATTCTAAAACTACGTGAGATGCGCCATCATCTCCTCCTTCATAAGAGCCTGAACCATAGTTGAATCTTACCTTTGCTGTGTTTTCTCCTGGTTGAAAGTATGACTCTAAATTTGATAAAGCGACATCACCAAATGAATAACTCCCAGGAATATAAACATCATTAATGTAAGCTCGAATTATTGTAGTTGTCCAAGATGCTTCAATGAACCAAGATGCATCGTTTATTGTTGCATTTAGTGGAATAATTACTGGATATGAAATGTAAACTGTATTTCCATTATTGTATCCATATGGTCTTCTAACAGAGCTTGAGATTACATCTCCCATTTCAATGTGAGTTGTATTTTTTTGTGTTTTTGATGCAAATGCTCTTGCAATATAACCTGTACGAGTTCTATTTTCAGAAATTCCTGAAACCATTCTTTTTTCTGCAAATATGTTTTTATCTAATGGATCTGTTGTATTGTAGATTAAGTTATTATCAACATAAACTGCAAAATCTTCGTTTGGGATATGAAGAGAGTGAAATTCATCTAAAGATTGAGTAATTCTATTTATTTTATCTAAGGCCCAAGATTCTCCAATAAATTCTATAAAAGTTAAATTAGCTTCTACTGAGTCATTTGCAATTAATTGATCAACATAAGGTATTTGTAGATTTTTGATTTGAATGTTTGCAATAGTATCAGAAATGTCTTTAGCTGAATATTCTGTAGAAATGTCTCTTTCATTTATGTAAAAAATTGAGAATAATGAAAAGCCAGAAACTATGATTATGACTGCAAGAAGTGCATCAATACTAAAATAGACTCCTTTTTTCATTGCCATGTTAACACCATTAAAGTTGCGATTTCATCATCTATTATTGTTATTCTTTGAGATTTTGCTAATGTTTTTGTTGGTATTGAGTTGTAGCTTATTTGGCTGCAATTTCCATTGATTTCTGTTTTGATGAAATGGTTAATGTTAGGTATAGATAGGTTTGCGAAATAGAAAACTGAACCGTTTTCATAATCAAATGAAGCAATTGTTGTTTTATTAAATTCGTTTTTGGCAAAAGTTGTGAAGTTTCCTAAAATGTAATCTTCGTGGGAAATGTTGAAATCACCTTTTTTGATCCCTTTAATTTCTTTAGTTAGATTAATATTATTTCCAATTGAATCATTAAAAGTTATGTTAAATCCATTAAGGCCTAAGTCCCCTGAAAGGATTATCTTATTTCCATTTTTAGTGAAGTTTTCTAAGGCTGTGATTTTACTTTGTTCTGAGAAATTTGGATCTTCTAAAACGATTAGAGTGAAGTTTGTTATGTTTGAAAAAAGTAGATTTTCATTTGTTGTATTAAAAAAAGTTGCTTCTGGTAAATTAATTTCTGGTAAATTTGAATAGTATGCAAGTTTATTATTTGGGATTGAATTTATATTGTTTCCAAGTGAGCAAATTCCACCTATATTTTTTATGTTTTCAGTTCCGTTAATGAAGAAAAATGAGAAATTATGTTTTATTCCTAATATTGTTTTTTGATTTGCAAATTCTATTTGTTCATACTCATAGGCTTTAATTTTTGATAATGAATTGTCTTCTAAAAAGCCAATTTTTTTTACATTTGTTGAATTCCAATCATTTGGAAATCCTTTTGACATTAGTGATTTTGCAACTCCGTTTGCTTCGTTCTTTAAGTAATTGACACCATTTTCATCTTCTGGCATTGTGTTTTCTATTGTTTTGAAAAATAAACTTAGTGTTAAGAGAAAAATAAATAGGGCCATTACATAATCCATCCATATTACTTGGCCTTTAGTTGATAATGATTTCTCCATTTTTATTAGTAATTTTATTTAATCCTTTTTGTATGGTCCCGTTAATTTTTCCAACAGGGAATTCACCTGTTATTCCTTCATATGAGATAACGATAAAATCGTCATAAGTTGTTATATTATAGTTTTTTGAGTCAATCGTAGAAGGGAGATAAAATCTTCTAATATATCCATAATGAGAATTTCTTGCTAATTGAATTTCATTTTCAATATTATCTTTTAATATATGCATTTTTTGAAAATTATCTTGAGTTTTAATTGCACTTACTTTGATAAAAGCAACTGAGATTAAAGTAACACTAAGTAGAATGACTGCTGCAAGAATAATACTAAATTCAAGTGAGATTTGTGATTTCATTTTATGTATGAGATGTTTACTTGATCTTGCGTCGCTTGAATTTGAACTTCATATGTTCCTGAAGTGTTTGGTAAAAAACCCGTTAAATTAACATATGAATTTTCTTCAATATATGTTCCATCTTCTAAAATGAATAAGATTGTTTTTTCATAGATTGTAGCATTAACTAAGTTTTCTGGAAAATAAGCTCTAATTGTTGTTTTTGTCGGGTAGCCAACATAATAAACAGATTCAGCGTTTTCAACAATCTTTTTTGCAATTAATCTTGCTTGTTGATTATTTACTTCAGTGTTTGAGAAATTTATGTGATTATAAACTATCATTCCAAGGGGAAGAAGCATAAGTAGAGCTATGCCAAGGACTGCTAAGTACTCCATTGAAATTTGTGCTTTCATAATACCCCTTTTTTAATAGAGGATTAATTAGAGAGTATTTATATTTTGTTGTTAAACCAATTTAACGCCGATTTCGCCAAAGTGTATATTTTGGACTAAATCGATTTTATGGTTTTCATGGTGTGATAGATGTAGTAATGGTATGAAAGTTTGGATTATATCTTCACGAGAGTCTGATGGGATTAATTCTGAAAATGTTAGTTTTTCTTTTCTTGCAAACATTGTTTTAATTCTGTCATATAATTCTTTGATAACTTGTGAAATGTCTCGCTTTTTGTCTGGAATTTTTACATTAGGGATTTGCATTTCTCTTAAGGTTTTTCTATCGCTAACTTCAACTGCTTTTTGCAAAGCTTCCATTAAATCATAAACTGACACTTTTCGTTTTCTTGGTTGAGGTGTTCTTGGAATTAGTCCTTCTGGTAATTGATTTAGGTTTTGAGCTTCAGGGAAGTCCATCCATTCTCCTTCTAAATCTGAGTAGAAATCATCTGCATACATTTCTTGATCTTGTTCAGCTTCTGCGAGTAGTTTATCAAATTCTGAAATGTAATCATCAACTAATTTAACTGATTTTAATCTAAGCATGTAAGTTGCTGCAAGTAACATTTTGCCGCCAATGAATAGATCTAATTCTTTCATTGTTTTTATCATTTTGATGTATTGTTGGCTCAAAGCTCCTACATCTAGATCCCAAGGATCCATACCTTGTTTTTTAACTAAGTCAAGGATCATAGATTGCCAGGTTATATTGTCTTTATTTGTAACAATAGAAATGATTTGATCGTGCATTTAGTGAATAATATGGGTTTGGTATATAAATTTGTTGATAAAGAAATGTTTATATTTAAGTGAAGGTTATATGAAAGGATGACAGATGAGATTATTGATATTGTAGATTCTAATAATAATGTTATAGGTAAGGAATGGAAAAGCATTGCTCATAAGAAAGGCTTACCTCATCGTGCAACTCATATTTGGATCTATAATTCTAGGGGTGAAATTTTAATTCAGAAAAGGGCAAAAGAAAAGACATTTTTTGCTGATTTATGGGACTTTTCTGCTGCTGGACATATTCCAAGTGGTGAAACTCCTGAAGAAGCTTCTATAAGGGAAATTAATGAAGAATTAGGAATTGAGATTTGTTTAGATGATTTAAAATTTATTGAGATTAGAAATCATAAATTTAAGCGAGGAAATGAAGAAAATATTGAGTTTAATTATATTTATTTAGTAAAATGGGAAGGGGATTTTAGTGATGTTAAAATTCAGAAGTTAGAGATACAAGAAGCTAAGCTTGTAAATGCAAATGAACTTAGAAATAATTTTCTTGAGCATCCAGATAAGTATACTCCTGGAAAAGATTATTGGTTAAAGATGATTGATTTGGTTCTTGAAAGTTTAAAATGAAAATAAAATCAAAAGAAAACATTTATATTCTAACCAAATCTAAATGATTAAAAAAACAAGGAGGTTAATAAGATGTTATTTCCAATATTTATGGGTATTATATGGTTAGTATTTTTTGCATTAGGAATCTTAGGTGTTATTTTCTGGATTTTTATGTTAATTGATGCTGTTAAAAAGAAATACAAAAATGAAAATGATAAAATCATTTGGATTTTAGTTATTGTTTTGGTTGGAGTATTAGGAGCAATCATATATTACTTTGTTGAAAAAGACAAGTAGATAGTTTTTTTGTAACTATTTCAGAAATTTTTTTTAAATTTATTATATCTTCTTCATTGTACATAATTAGTTTTTGTAAGTAGTCTCTATTTCCTGTTGATTTAAACATATTCCATAAATAGATTGCATCTGAGCCGTGCATTTCGTTTAGTTCTTCTGGTCTTTGTATCCCCAAAATTTTTTCGATGTTTTTAAGTCCACCCTCTAGACCTACTTTTTTTGCTGCATATCTTAAATCTAAGTGAGGTATTTTTGGAATAACTCCTGGAAAATATTTTTCTAAAACAGGAACATCAAAACTAAGTCCATTAAATGTTACTAGTAATTTGAATTGTTTTAAGTATTGTTTTAAGGCTTCAGGGTTTAAGTTAATTCCTTTGACCATTATCTTAGTGTTTAGTCCGTTATAGAGGCCAACAACAGTAATGTCTCCATAATATCCTGTTGTTTCAATATCCAAATAGACTACATCTTCTTTAAAGAAATTATATAATCGCCAAACTTCTGAGTTTGGTAAACAAGATTTGAAGAATTCTGAGTTTTGTGAATATAATTCTGTTTTTGCTTTTTTTAAAAAGCGGTCACAGTTGAATTTTCGAAATTGAGATATTTTAGGAACTTCTTTTGCTTCTATGAATTTATTCCAGTCAGTAATACCTGAATCCCAGATGAATTGTTCGGTTTTATGTGAAACTTTATCTAGGATAATAAAAGAACTTTCTATCATTAAATTTAAATTTAAGATAGGGTATATAAAATTTTGTAATTAATGTCCAGTGCTTAAATAACGTGGCCTGAATGAGGTTCTTCAACAATTAAGTAACTTCCAGGTAATTTTCTGGCAGCTCTGTTTAAAGCAACTCTAACTTTACTTCCATGAGTTTTGGTTACGTAAACGTCACAAACGATTTGGTTTACTCTAACTCTTGCAGCAGCGCCAATAGGTTTTCCGAATGATTTTTTCATTCCGGTACTCATTCTATCTGCTCCAGCACCTGATGCTAATGGATTTTCTCTAAGAACGTGATGTGGGAATAATCTGATTCTAAAGAAATATTGGTTTTTACCAAGAGTTTTCTCAAGATGTCTGTTAACAGTCATTCTTGTTGATTCTAATGCTTGGTGTCTAATTTGTAATTCTTCTTTAGAATTTAATGTGAAATGAAGATCATAGTTTTTCTTTTTATCTCCATGCTCGAATCTTACGATTTTAATATTAGGAAAAGCTCTGATGAAATTTTTAGCTCTATATTTAGATTTTCTAGTATAAGGTCTTTCAATGCTCCTATACGCGACAAACTTTCTTAATTTAGCCATGATGTGAGGAAAAAAGGAGTGATTTATATATGTTGCGGTAACAGCTTTGAGAACACAAGTGAATCAAAGATTCACGGTGTCCTAGAAATCTTTGATTTCTAAGGAAGCTGTTGTGCAAATCAGACTATCTTCGCTTAGCTCGATAATCTTTTTTTTAAAAACGCCGAGGATGGGATTCGAACCCACGTGTCCGTGAAGACAGAGGATTAGCAATCCTCCGCAATAGCCGCTATGCGACCTCGGCATGAATATCATTGTGAATGAGGAGAGCGCGCCCAGAAAAAAAATCTTGTTTTTCAGTGAATGCGATCTAAGAAAATGGTTTAAAAGTTTATTTTTATAGTTTTCTGTTTAATTTCTTAATTTCATTTAGAATATTTTGCATATGAAATTTAAATTTTTGAATTAATAAAATTAAAGGTGTGAAAAGAATGATTCCTGTAATAATAAAAAATTTTATTTGAATTTGGTCTGAAAGTTTGATTTGTTTAGTTAAAAGTGCTATTAGAGTTCCTATAAAAAATGTAAATAAGATGATTATTGATGTATTGAAAAATTGTAAATATTTTGTGAATTGAAGGTTTAAAATAGTTTTTTTAATATCTACGGATATTTCTTCCATTTTTATTCTCCAAAAGATATAGCTAGAAGAACTAATCCTCCTATTAATAGAATTATAAATAATACGGAAAGGGCGATTAAATTTTTAGAAATTGTTGGAATTGCTCCTGCAACACCAATAATTGATGCAATTACTCCAGCTACACTTAGGATGTTTTTTTGAACTTGCTTCATAATGATAATTTAATAACTTAGATATTTAAGTTTTTCTAAATCGTTTTCGGAGAATTAATATTTTTGGACTAAGAAAATCATGTGATCTTTTTGCAGTGGATTTAAGTTTTTACAATCAATTACTCTGAATTTATTTTTTAATCTTTGTTTTACTTCATTGAAGATTTTTTGTGGTTGCTCTGTTACGTCAATACTTCTTGATTTTACACATAATAGGCCATATCCTTTATTTTTTAGGAATAGATTGCAGTTTTTCTCAAAGATTTCTACTTGGTTTCTTTGAGCAATGTCTTGGTAGACAATGTCTACAGCTAAAACTCTGTAATAATATTTTTCAGGGGTTTTTGCGTCTTCAAGTAAAGGAATGATATTTTTTCTTCCTAGTAAGTATAAATCTCTAAAGGTTTCAGGTGAAAATTCTAGAGCAAAAAGCTTTCCTTTTGTGATAATATCTGAAACGTGAGAAACAGTTGTTCCTGAAGCTGCACCTAAATATAAGATTGAGGAGCTTTCATTTAATCCAAAATGTTCAAGTCCTTTTACAAAGGCTGCGCATAATTTGGATTTTTTTGGATTCCAAGATCTAAATTCTTTACCATTTATATTGATCAAGTCTTCATCATAGACTTTTTTCCCAGGATTTAGATTCTCTGTGAAAAACTTTCTATTTGATTCATAAACTCCGAAGTATTTTGATTTATTCATTTTAGTTTTTTCTTTAATTCTTTTAGTAATTTATCAGCAATGTATTCGCCTTTAAAGTAATCTACTCGAGCGCACATGCTTAATTTTTCAGCTAAAACTCTTGCTGCTCTTCCTTTTCTTCTTGAAGATGAAACTAAAGGATGTGTGATAATAACTCCGTGTTTTGGAGATTTTGCTCTTCTTCTTAAATGTCTAAATAGTGCTTTTTCTGCACCTAATAATTGTAATGTAGAGTAAGGCATTCTGGCAAGCTTTTTCATACTGCCTGCGAGCGCTAGCAATCTAGCACCAACATCAGTTCCTGCAACAGCAAGGACGTTAGGGCAGACTTTCTTCATAATTTTTTCAATATAACTTAATTTTTGTCTTTGTTCTTTTTGAATTGATTCAATAACACCCATAACAGAATAAAATTCGTCAACATCTTTTTTCTTGATGTCACAACCAATTGTAGACTCAAGGTTTAATTCTTTTTTAGTTTTATTTACATCTTTGATTTTCTCAATAAAATCTTCGTTTTCAGGATAAGCTTCTGAAATCTCAGGGATGTGAATGTCAAAGAAGTCTCTAAGTCTCATAATTATTGTGTTTTCAACACGTCTGAGAGTATCAAAGACTCTAATTCCTTGAATGATTAACATCTCTTCATCAAATGAATCTTTTAATGCAAGAGTGGAAATTTCTTCATTTCCTTTTTTAAGATGGCATTTTCCTAATTTTTTTGTTATCCCTTCTAGCTTTTTAATATCTTGAGAAAGGATAACTCCATCGATTTTCTTATTTTTAAAACCTAGAAATATTAGTTTATCGTCTTTATATTTTTTAATTAATTGTTTTTCTTTTTCTATCCAATCGCCATTTGCGATTTTTGAAGTTTCTTTTATTTCAAGCTTTAAATCTCTAATGATATTATAACTATCATCAAAAACATAAATGCCCTCTACTCCAGTATAAATGATCTTCATTAATATAGAATGTTTATACTATGTTTAAGAACTTTTCGAAATCTTTTTTAACTTGCTTTCATTTAACTTAATCTTGGGGGTAGTTATTATGCAATTAAAATTAAAGATTAGAGAAGATGATACTCAGTTAAAGTTTGAAACTCAGACTAGTATTAAAGAAATTATGGTAAATGTTGATGTTTTTCATCCTGACGCTGAAACAATTGCACTTGCTTTTAAACGGGATAATACTTCAGGTATTTTAGAATTATCTGCACGTGAATTTGATGATATTTTTAAAGCTGTTAAGAGTAAATTACATTTAATTAAAGGCTCTAAAATCTTAACTGATTAGGAAATTTTAAATATTCAAAGTTAATTTGGCATAGGTATGAAAGTAATACCATATGGTGCCGCCCAAACAGTTACTGGTTCTTGTTATTCTCTACAAATCAAAACAGATTCTGTTTTAATTGATTGTGGGATGTTTCAAGGTAGTAAAAAGATAATCAAAAAGAATTATGATTTGTTTAAATTTGATGTTAAGAAACATAAGAATTTATTATTAACTCATGCACATTTAGATCATTGTGGTAGAATTCCTAAATTGATTAAAGAAGGATTTAAAGGTAAAATTTATACTACTTCTGCTACTGCTGATCTTGCTGAAGTTGTAATGCTTGATTCAGCAAAGATTGCTAAACACGATACTGTATTTGAAAATCGTAAAAGGGCTGAACAGGGTTTACCTCCTAGGGAACCTGTTTATACTGAAGATGATGTTAGAAATGCAGTAAAGATGTTTGTCAAAGTTGATTATAAAGTTCCAACTGTGATTACAAATAATATTACTGCTACTTTTCATGACGCTGGGCATATTTTAGGGTCTTCTTTTTTGGAACTTGATGTAAAAGATAGGGATGGTATGAAGAAAGTTGTATTTTCTGGAGATTTAGGTAATCCTGGTGTTCCAATTTTAAGAGAAACTGAGATCTTGAATAAAGCAGATTATGTGTTTATTGAGTCAACTTATGGAGATAGACTTCATGGAAAAGTTGAAGATCGTAAGAATAAATTTATTAATATTATTCGTGAAACTTACAATAAAGGTGGGAAGTTATTGATCCCAAGCTTTGCAATTGAGCGAGCTCAAGAATTAATTTATGATTTAGATGAGTTTTCTGAGAAAAACTTCTTAACTAAAATTAAGGTTTTTATTGATTCTCCTATGGCAATTAAAGCTACTGAAGTTTTTAAGAAACATAGTGAATGTTTTAATGAAGAAATTAAAACTCAGATTAAACGTGGAGATAATCCTTTTTCATTTCCTGGGCTAAAATATTCCAGAACTGTAGAGGAATCTAAGGCTATTAATGATGTTAAAGGTCCATGTATAATTATTGCTGGAAGTGGAATGTGTACTGGTGGTAGAATTAAACATCACATTAAACATTTCATTGAAGATGATAAGACTACATTATTATTTGTCGGTTATCAAGTTGAGGGTACTTTAGGGTACTGGATTAAAAGAGGAGAAAAACGGATTAGGTTACTTGGACGGGAAAGAGATGTTAATGCAAGAATTGAAGACATTGATAGTTTTTCTGGACATGCTGATTATTTAGGACTTCTTAGTTGGTTAAGGCATTTTAAACCAAAGAAAGTGTTTGTAACTCACGGAGATCCTGCTGCAACAATTTCTTTATCTAATATGATTCAGAAAGAATTGGGATTGGAAACTTATATTCCTCGAATGGAAGAAGAAGTTATTTTTTAAAGACCTTCTTCAAGTAGGGCCTTGTAAATAGGTCGAGCTAGTCCCACTAGTTCCCCTTTTTCATAAAATCCAAGGAGTTCAACTACTGGTAAAGAGTCTCTTGACATTGCTCCAAATAGAGGAATTGCTAATCCTTCCATCCTTCTTTCTAAAATTATAAAATCCAAACCCATTTCTGATTGAATGGATAAGGTTACACTTTTTTGAGGGTCTTTTTGAATTGGGATTACATCAGTTATTTCTGCATCATGAATATTGTATCTATCTGGTTGTTGTCTATAATGATCTAAGAAATCTGTTGTGCCTAGTGCTAATCCGTCAGTGTAAAAAACTGGACTTCCAGTGGCGAATATTAATTTTTCTGGATTAATATCTGGTTCTTCATTTTGTTTTTTAATCTCCTTCTTTAAAGGGTGGTTAAGTACATAATTGCTTGAACTTGATTTGCTTTAGATTGAACAAATAAAGTTTGAGTTGTTGCACCTTCTATTCCTTCAAGGAATCTAGTGAACTTTCCTTCTAAGGTTGAGTCATCTAAAATTTCTTTTGCCGCTCCTCCGATAGTTCTTTGTTCTCCCGGCAATAATATTCTTATTTGAGAAGCAACAATACTACCCTCAGGTAAACTATTAAAATATTCTTCGTTTTCTATTGCTCCCAGAGTTTCTAATTGTTCTTCATGTGTTGTTCTTGTTCTGGATGTAGACACTCCCATAGGACCAAATGTACCGATTGAAGCAATTACTGGGAGATGTGTTTGTGGTTTATATTGAGAAATATCTTCTAGTGTATGATAATTCATAAATAATGCTTGGCCTAATTCGGCTCTTTCAAATTCAGGGATATGATTGATTGCATGTCTCTGCTCTCTTTCTACTTTATTTGCTAATAGAAATAACAATGGGGAGAATCCTCCTGAAAATTGAATTAATTCAGTCATCCCAAGGGATTTTAATACAGTATACATTGGGATAACGTCTTGAGGAGAAGTTGCAAAACTTGTTTTTACATATTCATTGGCAATTTGCCTTGCTGCTGGATTTAATTGCATTACTCTTGAATAAGCTTCCACTAATTGTTTAGTTTCTACTACTGATTTTAGAATTGTTTCTGGAGTTAATAGAGTTGGTTCTTTGGCCATTTTTTAATTAAATGAACTTTAATTTAAAAGTTTAACCTATTATTATCAATTCTTTTTTAGATTTAGTCAGTACTTCATAACCAGAATTTGTTACTAAAACATCGTCTTCTATTCTTATTCCTAATTTATTTTTGAAATAAATTCCAGGTTCAATTGTGATTACCATTCCTGGCTTTAGGATTACGTCTGAGCTTAAAGATGGAACTTCGTGAATTGCGATACCTACTCCGTGTCCAAGATCATGGAGGATATTATCTTGATATTCTTTTAATAATTCAAGATGATAATTGTAAACAACTGAGGCTTTGATTCCTGGTTTTACTTGTTTGATTGATTCCTTTTGGACATGAAGAAGTAAGTTGTAAGTTTCAATTTCTTTTTTACTTGGTTTTCCTATGTAAATGGTTCTTGTCATATCAGCGCAGTATTCATTAAATCTCATTCCAAAGTCGATAATACAAAAGCCTTTGTTTAATTTTCCTTGTGGGAAATGATGTGGCATAGATGCGTTTTTACCTGATGCGACTAATGTAGGAAAGGATAGTTTTAGTTTTCTTTTTTTAGCTTGATTTTCTATAAAGTTTCCAATTTCTTCCTCAGTATTAAATGAAAAGTCTTTAGTTAAATCTGAGAAGATTTGATCAGTGTGTTTACATGCTTTTCTAATGTTTTTTATTTCTTCTTTAGTTTTAATTGCTCGAATTAAGTCTAATTCTTCGCCTACATCTACAAATTTAGCTTTGAATTGAGCTTTTAGAGTATCTAGGGTTGCGATTAATACTTTGTATTTGTTGATTCCAATTTTCTTGATAGGTCCAATTTTATCTTCAATAATCTCTGATATTTCTGATTTCTTTTTTAATGTGTAAACTGGCATGTTAATTGTCTTTTCTACAATTTCAGCTTCCATAATATTTGTTATGATAAATGGTTTTTTATTAGCAGGAATAACTAAGAAGCCGTAAGCCCATGATTTTGTGAAGTAAAAATAGTTAGGATCATTTGCTGATGAGAAGAATAATGCTACATCTATTTTTTTTGATTTTAGGTAATCTTGGAATTTTTTTATCATAGAATAACAAGTTTTTAATATGATATATAAATTTAGCTGATTTATGAAAAGATTGATTTTGAAAAATGGTCTAACAGTGATAATTGATAAAAGACCAGCAGAGACTGTTACTTCTATGCTTACTATAAAAACAGGTTCTAATTTTGAAGATGAAAAAACAAATGGGATCTCACATGTGATTGAACATTGTGTTTTTAATGGAACTAAAAAAAGAAATACATTTGAGATTGCTAATGAAATTGAAAGTTTAGGTGGTGAGTTAAATGCAGCTACAACTCCTGAACGAACTTTTTTTTATACAAAGACTTTACCTAAACATTTAGATGTTTCTTTAGATATTTTAAGTGATGTTGTTTTTAATCCTAAGTTTCCAAAAGAGGAATTTGAAAAAGAAAAGCAAGTAGTTAGTCAGGAAATTTCAATGGTTTACAATAATTATGATTTTTATCAGTGGGTTGTTTTTCAAAAAGCTTTGTTTAAGGGAGCACAAGGAAAGCCTGTATATGGTTCAAAGAAAAATGTTTTAGGTTTTAGTTTAAAAGATATTAAAAAATATTATAATAGATATTATGTGCCTCAAAATATTATTTTAACATTATCAGGTAAAATTCCTGTAAACACGGTCTCTAAAATTAAAAAGTATTTTGATAATGTTTCTTTTAAGAAATTTAAGAATGTGAATTTTTCAGAAGAAAAAGCAAGAAAAAGAGTAATTAAGAAAGTTAAGCTTCCTGTAAATTCTGTTTATATGGTTTTAGGATATGAGATTCCTAAGTTTGGTACAAGAGAAAGTTATGTCTTTGATATTATCGAAGCAATTTTATCACGTGGGCAAAGTGGAAGACTTTTTAATGAGATTAGAAATAAACAGGGTCTAGCTTATAGTGTTGGTGCACATCATTATGAAGGGACTGAATATAACTTCTTTGCAGCATATGCAAATACTCAATTAGCTAATTTTGATAAGGTTAAAGATTCAATCTTAAAAGAGTTTGATAAATTACAAGAAATTGATGACATTTCAATTAATGAAGCTAAAAAATATTTGGAAGGCAGTTTTATTGTTTCAAATGAAGATGGTGTCTCACATTCTACACACTTAGGAACTTATGAGATTTTAGGAGATGCTAAAAAAGTCTATAAGTATTTGAAGCAAATTAAAAGCATAAGTCGAGAAGAAATTGTAGATGTTGCTAAAAGGTATTTAAATAAAAATTATTGTTTAACTGCACTTGTTCCTAAGGGTTGAATTAGATAATCGAGAATATCATAATCCTTAACATATTTTTTAGAGAGGAAAAATTTATATATGACTTAAGTTATTACTAACTTAAGAATATTAGGTGGGTATAAATGGCTGAAGAAGAGAAAAATAATACTAAAGATCTTATAGGAAAAACAATTATCTCAA
>Ga0233437_1001490_pt1 | contig 42586 bp, 44 predicted proteins | sample SI_122_August201_FD_182714 | JGI IMG/M metagenome (GOLD analysis project Ga0233437, IMG submission 182714) | Seawater microbial communities from Saanich Inlet, British Columbia, Canada - SI_122_August2016_200_MG | ecosystem: Environmental > Aquatic > Marine > Inlet | place: Canada: British... | reverse complement strand
TCTCCTGGCTGACATTCACACACCCGAAACGACAGTCGTGAATACGGGTGATGTGTTGGGCGAGATTGAGCCAGCATAGTTTGGGCCTAGCGCATGTGGCTCTTGGACAGGCCAATTACTGTGAAACGCTGGATCTTCAACGAGCTCTTCATGCCAAGCGTTGCGCTGGTGAATGCGGGGATATGATCCTGTCTGTTGAACATAACCCCGTGTTCACGCTCGGACGATCCGGCTCGCGAGAACACATCTTGGTGGCGTCAGATGTTCTCAAGAGACATGGCATAGAGGTTCACGAGATCGAACGCGGTGGAGATATCACTTATCACGGCCCCGGTCAGCTGGTGGTCTATCCCATTCTCGACTTACGAGGCTTTGGAAAAGATGTTCACCACTTCATCTGGTGCTTGGAAGAGTCGATCATTGGGACGTTGAGCGAATTGGGGATCGAGAGCGAACGCAAGGAAGGGCTTCCTGGTGTTTGGGTCGGTGCTCGCAAGATCGCATCTGTTGGTGTCTATGTGAAGAACTGGGTGACGTTTCATGGACTGGCACTCAATGTCGACGTGAATCAAGAGCATTTCCGACTGATCAATCCCTGTGGGCTATCGATCGAGACGGTATCCGTGAATACTCTTCGTGATGCCGGACTGCACGTCTCAGACGTTGGACCCATGGTTGTGAGGCACCTCGCTGACCTCTTGGAGAGAGAGGTTGTTGCACTGAATCGTGAGGAGGTCATCTAGACCATGCCCAAACACCCATCATGGATTAAGGTTCGTATCCCCACGCCTGCCCAATCGGCAGGCATGGCAGAGATGCGGGACCTACTCGCGCGGCACGACTTGGAGACGGTTTGTCAGGGGGCGCAATGTCCCAATGCTGTCGAGTGTTGGAGTGCGCGTACAGCGACGTTCATGGTACTTGGGGATACCTGCACTCGTGGTTGTCGGTTCTGTGATGTGCCCACAGGGAATCCTCAAGGCCTGGTTGATGAACATGAGCCGCAACGGTTGGCAGCTGCAGTCCGTGAATTGGGGTTGAGCTATGTTGTTTTGACGTCCGTGGATCGAGACGATCTCGTCGATGGTGGTGCTGAAGCGTTTGCCCGAGTGATTGATGCGATCCATGACGCGACTGAGCACACGACGATCGAGGTGCTGATCCCCGATTTTGGTGGATGTCACGAATCACTCGATTGCATTGTGGCAACAAAAGCTGATGTGATTGGGCACAATTTAGAGACGATTCGGCGATTGAGCCCAGGCTTGAGGGATCGACGTGCGGGATATGATCAATCGTTGGATGTCTTGCGCTACTTGGCGAACCGTTCAGGCGAGCGGCAGATCAAATCTGGCCTAATGGTCGGCTTGGGTGAGTCTCTCGATGAGCTTCGAGAAGCGATGGCCGACCTGCATGCTGCCGGTGTCTCTATGCTCACCCTAGGCCAGTATCTGCAACCTTCGCCGAGCGCTGTTCCAGTAGCTCGTTTCATGCCGCCTGAGGAATTCGAGTTGCTTGAAGCCCATGCCCGGACACTGGGCTTTGCGACGGTCGTTGCCGGGCCGCTGGTGCGAAGCTCCTATCATGCTGCTGCTGCGTACAACGGGACATGAGACTACTAACAGATCTCACTCCCCTGGATCCTGCATTGGGTCTCGCCATTGAGGAAGTGCTGCTCGACTCAGTGCGCACAGATGGGGTAGAGACCATTCGCTTGTGGCGCAATTCGCGAGCCGTCATTCTTGGACGATCGCAATCGCTCTCCGCAGAAGTGGATCAAGTCTGCGCTGCCAAGCTTGATATCCCCATTCTTCGACGAATCTCGGGTGGCGGGACCGTCTATCACTACTCTGGCAATCTGAATATCTCCCTATTCCTGAAAAAGCGTTCTCAATTCCCTGATGTGTCGTCTGTATTCGATTTTTTCGGAACAACTCTATGCAATGCCCTGGCCCTTCTATCTATCGACATCCATGCACAAGACAATGGTCTGTTCATTGGAGACGAGAAGGTGGGCGGAGCAGCACAAGCACATCGAGGTGTCGCCCTGCTCTATCACACAACGCTTCTTGTGCGAGAATCACCCATTCCCCTGGAAACACTGCTGTCAGCCATGCGTCCTGGGTATCGAGCAGAAGGCATTGCTTCGCGCCCTCGGTCAACGACGTCACTATCTGAGCATACGATTTGCAGTGAACCACAAGAGCTGGTCGCTCCCATTGTTGATGCCCTAGCCTGTGCATTGGATGTTGACCAGCTGATACCAGGTGCATTAACGTCACAGGAGAGCCAACGATCGATGGCGCTTCAGACGACGAAGTACGGGAGTACCACATGGAACGCGAAGCTGTGAACGATCTAAGCGTTGTTGCCAGCCAGCTTGGAAGAACGCCCCGCGGGGCGTTTGTCGTCTCAGTGCGCTGCTCCTACGGGTTTCCCCAAGTGATCCGCGTCCATCCTGTGGTAAATGGCAAGCCATTTCCTACCCTCTACTGGCTGACGTGCCCCTTCTTGTCCAAAGAGATCGGACATCTAGAGGCTGCGGGGTGGGTGAAGCAGTTGGAGGCCCGGATGAGCGAACAACCGAACCTTCGATCTGCGATGCATGCAGCCCATCAACGGATCTGCGACCAACGTGAGCAGCTTCTGTCTTCTGAGGAGAAGGTAGCGCTTGTTGCGGATGGGACGTTGGTGGGATTCGATGGCCGCGGTATTGGTGGTATCTCTGATTGGAACCGCTTGAAGTGCCTTCATCTGCACGCTGCCCACGCCCTAGCTGATGACAACGCCATTGGCGACATCGTCTTACGCAAGCTGCCTGCACTCGAATGCTCCAATCAAAAGGTGATCTGCTCCGCCTACGAATAGACGGAGCAGATCGTTCGGTTCAATCGTTGGAGGTCGTGTGCCTACGGATCCGCGTGAACTCGTGGAGGCTGATTCACGTTTTCGATCCGCACAAGAATCGAATCCGTTGTTGAAAGCCCACAAGGATCGGTGACGGTCACGGTAATCGTCACGGTTTCTCCTTCACATTGAGCCGTAGAAGGTGCTGTGAATACGGCAGCGGCTGAGCAGTAGCTGTCCAGAGCGCCTCCAGATACGTTCCATGTGTAGATGAGATGGTCGTTATCTGGATCTCCAACAACAGGTGTGAGCAGCGTGCTGCTGCATTCGAGCACACAGAAGTCGGGGCCGAGATCAATATACGGTGCAGCATTCAGATTGTTCACCTGTACGACGACCGAATCCGTTGCAGACAATCCACATGGATCCACCACAGTGAGCGTGATGGTCAATGATTCGCCAGTGCAACATTCAGTCAGGGGTACGTTGAACATGGGTGTGGCGCTAGACGGGTTGTCAAATGAACCCTTGTTCGAGCTCCAGCAGTAGCTGAGAAGATCGCATTCCGGATCCGCAACCACAGGTGTGAGCAGGATGCTTACGCCTTCATCGATCATGAAATCTGGTCCTAGGTCAATGATGGGCGCCTTGTTGACGTTGCGAACAGAGATTACGACGGAGTCGCAAACCATGGCTCCGCAAGGATCGATGACCGACAGAGTGACGACAACGTCAATGCCATCGCAGGCATCAATCATAGGAGCCGTAAATACGCCATTCATGATCGTTCCCAAGTTGCCGGTGACTCCCCACTGATAGCTGAGAGCGTCTCCATCAGCATCATAGACCTCAGGGGCAAGAACGATTGTTTCACCTTCGTCAACGACCAGCGGTCCGCCTAATTCTAGGACGGGCACGTGGTTCACGTTAACGACGTGAAGGATGAATGCGTCAGACGCAGATGCGCCACAGCTGTCAAGGGCAGTGAGCACGACGTCCACGTCAAGATTCTCGCAACCATCAATCATTGGAGCTGTGTACACGGGATCCAGTGAGAACGCATCATCGAGCGTTCCTGCTGAAACGTGCCATTGATAGTCAGTGATGTTGCAGTCGGAGTCTGCCACGGTTCCATGCAATTGGATGGATTCGCCTTCGTTAATGGTCTTTACCATTGGCGGTGTGGGGCAGAGGGGTTCGACGGGTGCTGGCGGGACGGGAGCGCAATCGACTGGTTCGCACACCGGTTCCGCTGGAGCTGGAGGACATACTACTTCTGGCTCAGAGCCAATTGGGCACTGGGGGCTTGTCCCCACAATGATTTTGCCTTCGAGCAAGATGTCGCCTCGATCCATGGAGTAGAGAATGTCGCTGCCAGAACCTCCAAGCAGTGTGTCGCATCCTTCTCCGCCATCGAGCACGTCGTTGCCAGCTTCGCCTTCCAGCGAGTCTTCTCCAGGGCCACCGCAGAGGATGTCATCGCCAATGCCGCCCATGAGGAGGTCATTGCCGGCTTCGCCATCCAATCGGTCATTACCCTTGAGACCTTCAAGAATATCGTCTCCCGCACCTCCGATGAGTACGTCGTCACCATCAAGACCGATCAGGAAATCATTACCCCCCAACCCGAGGATTAGGTCATTTGCGGCCGTGCCATACAGAACGTCGTCGCCTTCAGTTCCGTAGATGATGTTTGTCACGCCGTAGCGCTCGTAGTCGTTGGGGATTGCTGAAATCGCTTGAGGAATAACAACCTCACGGGGCGCTTCAACAGCCAGAAGGAGTGCTTCCAGCAACCCAGACGCTTCATCGACGGGCCAGTACTGCCCGCCTGTCTGTTCTGCCATCCCTGTCAGAATTGCGCGCGCTTCGGCTTCGATGTCCAGGCCAATGACCTGAAGGGTAATCGCCGGCTCCATCGTCGATAGCATGGCAGCGACGATTTCTTGTTGTCCTCCGCAATTGCCTTCTCCATCACTTACGAGAATGATGGTTCCGGGTTCTGGGAGGAGAGCAAGCTCATTCGCAGCAGCAACGAGAGAATCCGCGAGAGGTGTCATACCTTGTGCAACGATGTCCTCCAAAGCAAGGATCATTTGATCACGCGTTGGCGCAGAGAATGACGCTAGAGGGAATAGCATCTCGATATCTTTGCAGCTCTCGACTTCATTCTCTTTGCCGATTCGATGTCCGTAAACAAGCAGACCAATTTCCTCTTCTTCTGGAATGGAATATAGAAGACTAGAGAGAGAGGACTTGGCCACCTCAAGTCTGGTGTCTACTCCGAACGGTTTATTCATACTGTTCGATGAGTCGAGTATGAATATGATATTGTCCACCGCACTGGCAGTCACGGCCACGACCGTGGCAATACAAACCACCAGCAACAAAATTCGATTACGCATCCTGTACCTCCTTACGATTGATACAACTTCCATGCGGATTCTAGCCGATGAAGGGGTCAGGAATCTGTTATCTGGATTACATTTTCGCGATTTCGACCAAGATTAGCTGTGCTTGCGAAGGATCTCTAGTAGCTCTTTTCGTCTTCCTGTTGGAATCAGAGCATGAAGCTTGCCGTCATGGCTTCGTCCACAGCCGAGGATGTCTCCGCAATAGGACAACGCAACATAGCCAACTTCCGTCCCAGAGAATGGAATCCTGTGGCCTAGCAGTAGCTGCCGTGCCGCCTCAAGCTCGACATGAACGAGGGAGCGTGTGATGAGAGAACCAAGTGCGGAGAGGAACACGCTCGTTGGTTTGAAACCTTTGGGGAAATTGCGCCCAATCCGCAATCCGATGGCTCGAGGCGAATAGATGCCCGGAAGCGAAGTACCCGTTCCTCCCCAGATCTCTTCTTTGTTGGCCTCCATCGTGAGGCTATTGATGAACGACTCGGGGACCCCGAATTGCCGAACATAGAACGCTGTAATCTCTTGTCTAAGCTCGGGTGATACGGGCAAAGAAACCGCCTCCGCTATTGAGATGATGGGGATAAACACGTACGCAATGCTTGACCTCTTCGGGGAACGTCTCCCCGTGCCAGCCCAGCAAGCCGGGCGAAGCTTCGATAGGCAGGTCGAAGGGGGCAATCCCCGCATCTCGCTCTTGCAGTAGATGCGCTACCACGGCCTCGTTTTCTTCGGGAGCGAACGTACAGGTGGAATACACGAGAAGGCCTCCGGGGGCTAACAGATCAAAGGCACGGAGTATCAGCCTTTTTTGTAGTCGAGCTAGCCGAGAGATCGTTCCGCTGGCCGCGCCATGTCTTAGTGATGGCTCTTTTCGTAATGTGCCTTCAGCAGAGCAAGGCGCGTCAACGAGAACTCGATCAAACTTTGTTTGCATCGGGTAATTCTCGCCTTGGTAGGCAGTGACCATTGTGTTGAGTACGCCCAGGCGGTTGATGTTGGCAAGCAAAGACATCTGCCTTCGTCCACTGGGTTCATTGGCTACAAGCGTGCCTTGATTCTCCATGCAAGCGGCCATGTAGGTTGCTTTCCCTCCAGGGGCAGCACAAAGGTCGAGGGCGGTTTCACCTGGCTGGGGATCGAGGGCCAAAACGGGCAGTGTCTGAACGGCTTCTTGTGCGTAGTAGAGACCGAGCCAATGTTCAATCCGACGTCCAGGAGGTTCTGCTAGCTCGAACAGAGCGTCATTCCATGCATACGCGGTTACATCCATGCCTGCGTCGCTGAATCTCTGATGAAGGGCCCGTGAGTCAATCTTCAGCGTGTTGGCACGAACGACAAATGGCATGGGTTCGTCTGACGCCTTCAGAAAGGCATCCCAATTCTCGATGATGGAGCGATAGCGAAGCTCACTAGGCGTCTCCATGGCACCCGTCTTTCAACTGATTGAGAATGGTGTCATGGATAGCACTATTTGAAGCGATGATGCTGGATGTGGCTCCCGTGAACGGGGACCCTCCGTAGTTAGTGCTGCGACCGCCTGCCTCTTCAATGAGAAGAATGCCTGCAGCAACATCCCACCAATGCAGCTCTGGATACCAGGCAGCGTCGAATCGCCCTGCAGCGACATAGGCTAGATCTAGTGCAGCTGAACCAGAGGTCCGAAGTGCTCGTGCAGCGTGAAGGAATGGTGGCATCTGTTTGTGCAGGGCCTCACGCAGCTTCGGATGGATGGACGTCCCAACACAAAGAAAGGCTCCCTCAAGATGCTGATGGCTCGAAGTAGACAACGTGATCTCATTAAGCCTTGCCCCAGCTCCTCGAACGGCAGTGAAGGTTTCATTGCGGATGGGATCATGGATACAAGCTACAAGAGGTACATAGCCGTCGCAGTAGGCAATGGAGATGGCAAAGTGGGGAATGTTCTGGGAAAAATTGTTGGTACCATCTAGAGGATCGATCACCCATTGCCCATTCTCGGAGACGCTAGCCTGCCCACTCTCCTCCGTCAGTATTCCATCGTTGGGAAAGTTGCTCTTCACGATGTCAACGATCGTGCGGTCCGCGCGTAGATCAAATTCAGTGACGACATCATTGCGGCTGGATTTGGTCTCATAGGCAACGGCCCCCATCTGGAAGCCAGCACACAGGATCTCTCCTGCGGCGTGTGATGCACGGATTGCGATGCTCAAGCGTTTGGTGAGATCAGCTGGCATTTCTCTCTCTCATTCGCCTATTTCCGAATCTTCGCGATGACTTGCTCGGTAATGGATTGGCTTCGAGCTGTGCCTTCTGACTCCAACTTGCTGGCAGAGCTCTCAAACCCTTCTGCTGCGGCCAGATCCTTCATGAAGGTGATGTTGATATGCACATTGAGTAGGGAAGCTCGCAACGCGGCGAGCGCAAGATGAGCTGCTGCACCAATATCGCTGATGCAATGGCGGGAAGCAAGTGTGACCAGCAATTCAAGGTTGATCAAGAAGTCCAAACACGTTTGAGCGACTGCTAAAGGTGCTCGGGCTGCAGCTTGTACTGTCACCTCGACCTGTTCAGCTCGAGATGGATCGTCCTTGGGCAGCTTGAGTGCGGCCATCACAGCATCGAAGGCAGATTCATCCTCAGCACTCAACCGTAGAAACCCGTCGCGATAATCAGCGTACTTCGCAGCCAAATCTCGGAACTGGCTATCTTCGGAATGCTTTGCTGAGAGGGCGGTAACCATAGAACCCAATGCCGCAGCCAAAGCGGCGACGATCGCGGCAACGCCGCCCCCTCCGGGAGTCGGCGATGAAGAAGAAACGTCCTTCAGATACTGATCCAGCGTAGTTTCGCGAAGCGTTGGCATGCTACTCCGATCGTTCCCAATAGAGCCGTACCAGTTGAGCATCGTCAGCGTGTTTGATCGTCAATGTGCCCTTGCAGGCGTCCTCAATGGCCTTGCCGATTCGCTGCGCCAGATGGCTAGAAGTAGTCGCGATTTCTGTCGTATCCTCTGTCTTCTCTATCCACATGATGCGCTGAAGGGGGCGTTGCGCAGCTGCAGACGTCGATTGATTGCTGACGATATTGAGGATTTCGTCTCGATGCTTCTCTAGATAGGGGCCGCTAAGATAGAGCAGTCCCGCGGGTAGACGACCGATTTCGCGCTTGCAGGCGGGGCAATGACTGGAATGAGCCTTCTGCGAGCTGGTAGGCTCTTCCTTGCCTTCTGTAGCTTCCTTCAATTGCCATCGTCCGTTTCGATATTCAAGATGGCAACGAGGACAGCTCGTAGGCTCTGGGTACTTCTTGTCTTCGTGGTAAGGATTGGGGCTTTTGCCGCCGATTCGTCCGCGCTTCTCGCGTTCAGTCATTTCCATTCACCCCTTCTTTCGCTAGGTCATTGAGCCAATTACGTCAAGCGAAAAAGGGACAACAGAGTCATCGTTGTCCCCTATTCAGCAACCTGGAACGAAATCTAGGTTTTGTTTTCTGACAGAAGTTTATCAAGGTAGGCAATCGCCTCACCAACAGTGGAAATCTTCTCGGCTTGCTCATCAGGAATCTCAATACCGAATTCGTCTTCGAATTCCATGATAAGCTCGACGGTGTCTAGGGAATCAGCACCCAAATCCTCGACAAACGAAGATTCGTCAGTAATTACCGCAGAGTCCACCATTAGTTGATCGCAAATGATCGTCCTTACCTTGTCTGAGACATCGCTCATATCGAATGAACCTCCCTCTTTTTGCATATTCTAGGGGTACATGCCCCCGTTAACTCCAAGTACCTGACCAGTTATATAGGATGCCCCTTCGGAAAGCAAGAAACTAACGGTGGATGCCACCTCGTCAGCGGTTCCTGCGCGTCGGAGCGGGATGTTCTTCAGATACTCGTTGCGGACCTCTTCGGGAAGAACAGCCGTCATATCGGACTCAATGAAACCCGGAGCGACAACATTCACACGCACATTGCGTCCCCCGAGTTCTTTGGCAACGCTACGGCACAGGGCAATCATTCCTGCTTTGGACGCAGCATAGTTGGCTTGGCCCGCATTTCCCGTCAGTCCGACGACAGATGAAATGGCGACAATCGCTCCACCTCGTTGCTTGGTGAATTGGCGTACAGCTGCACGTATGCAGTTGTAGGTTCCAGTGAGATTCACTGCAATGACGTCGCTCCATTCCTTCTCTGTCATTCGAAGCATAAGCTGATCTCGGGTAATTCCCGCATTGCAAATGAGATCGTCGATTCGTCCGAATTCGTCAATGACGGTATCAACGGCTTGCTGGACTTGCTCGAAGTTGGCCACATTGGCGGAAAGAAACCGGAATCGATCCAGCTCCTGTTCCAGCGCGGCTCCCGCCTCCTGATTGAGATCGATGCCGACGACAGTGGCCCCTTCGTCAAGCAATTTCTGGGTGATTGATCTCCCGATTCCTTGAATAGCTCCAGTGACAATGCTGATACGCTGGTCAGATTTCTTCATGGATGGCCTCCTTGAAGGTTAAGAACTGAATGGATGAATCGGATCTGCGGCCTAGCCGGGTGAGGACATCGCCTGAGCCGACTTCAATGGCCGTATCGATTCCAATCTTCCCTAATTCGCATAAGACATCGACCCAGTGCACGATTGATGTTATCTGCTGTAACAGAAGCTTCTTGAGCGCACCGCCTGAATTCTCACTGTGTCCGCTGACTGCAGAGATCACGGGAACGCTTGGTTCTCCAAAAGGAAGCGCTTGAAGGAGGGAAGAGAGCGCATCCTGAGCTGGCTGCATGAGGGGAGAGTGGAATGGACCAGACACGTTCAAGGGTATGCTTCGTGCGCCTGCTTCTTCGGCACGCTGCATGACTGTCTGTACTGCGCTTTCAGGGCCTGAGATGATAATCTGTGTTGGAGCGTTGTGATTGGCGACTACAGCCTCAGTGTCTGCACACAATCGGGCGACGGTCTCCAGATCGAGCTTGAGAATGGCCCCCATTGTTCCGCTTGCTCCGTTCATCAGTCTGCCGCGCTCGATGACCGCGCGCATGGCATCAACGTCAGTTAGCACGTCGGCGCTGACAAGAGCTGCATACTCGCCAAGCGAGTGTCCGGCAACGCAGGACGGAGTCCACCCGGCATCACGCAGCAGCTTCTCACGGCTAATGCTGTCGAGAAGAAGGACCGGCTGAGCAGCGTCTGTTTGTGTAAGCCGATCAGTATTGCTCGACTCAATCCACTGCTTCAACAACAAGCCTGCTTCACAGGCGTGGGCTAACAGATGAGAGAATTGATCGATATTCGATGTCAATTCATCGGGGATTCGGCCTTGACCAGGGAACAAAAACGCAATGTTGGAAGGCATGATCTCCTCCTTGCCTAGGGCTTGGACTAAACCTTGAGGACGACAGCGCCGTACGTCACGCCTGCGCCAAATCCAGTCATGACTATGACGTCGCCGGGTTGAATCTTCCCAGATCGTATTTCCTCATCAAGTGCCATAGGGATGGAAGCTGTCGATGTGTTGGCGACACGGTCGAGATTGACAATGACGCGATCCTCTGACACATCGAGTTTGCGTACCAGCGCATCGATGATGCGTTGGTTTGCCTGATGGGGAATGATCCAATCGACGTCTGCAAGCGAGAGATTGGCATTGTCCAGAGCTGCCAAGGTTGCCTTCTCCATCATGGGTGCTGCGTTGCGGAACACGCCTGCACCTTCCATCTTAAGGAAATGATCTCCCTGTGAGAGTGTCTCAGACGATGCTGGGGATCGCGTTCCGCCAGCAGGCATATTAAGGAACATGGCTTTTGATGCGTCGCCATACAGAGAGCTTCCCAGGACCCCTGACGTCTTCGTGCCCGTTTCGAGTAAGGCAGCTCCGGCTCCGTCACCAAATAGCACACACGTCCGTCTGTCGGTCCAGTCGGTGACGCGTGAGAGCGCTTCGAGGCCTACAACTAGCACGCGGGGAAACATTCCTGATTCGATCAAGCCGTTGGCGACTGCAACGCCATAGACAAATCCAGTACAGCCTGCCTTGAGATCAAAGAACGGCGCGCTTCCTAGTCCCAATCCATCGGCGATGAATGGTGCTGATCCTGGACAGATCATGTCGGGGAAGTTGGTGGCTACTAACAGCAGATCAACCTGCTCAGGGGATATATTGGCCGCTGCCAGGGCTTGCTTGCCCGCTTTGACACCCATATCAGAGGGAAGCTCCGATTCCTCTAGCAGATGTCGACTGCGAATGCCTGTTCGCTGAACAATCCATTCACTGGAGGTATCGACCATTTTTTCCAGCTGCTCGTTGGTGACAATCTTGGCAGGTACGTGACTGCCCGTTCCTGTGATTCTAGCTCCCATTTTGCACCGAGTGGGGAACGGCCTGTGAAATCTTCTCAGTTAGATTGGCCTCCACTTCACGGCGGGCCACATCAATCGCACTCGCGATGGTCTCCGCGTCTGACCTGCCGTGAGCAATGACTACCACGCCATTCACTCCGAGCAGAGGTGCACCACCTCGTTTCTGATAGGACACAGCAGAGCGCAGCGAGTCGAATGCTCGCTTCATCAACAGGGCTCCAAGTTTGGCCACAACGGATTCGCGAATGGATTTCTTGAGGATGCCGGTTATTGCCGAGACGCTTCCCTCAATAGATTTCAAACAGATATTACCAACGAATCCATCTGCTACGACGACGTCTGCCGGCCGGTTCATAATGATCTGATGGGCTTCGACGTTGCCAACGAAGCGAAGATCCGTATTCTCAAGGAGCTGATAAGCCTTAGTCATGAGTCGATTTCCCTTTCCTTGTTCTCCCCCGATATTCAGCAGTCCAACTGAGGGGGTTTCGATGCCGATGACTTCTCGTGCATAGGTGGTTCCCATTTGAGCGAAGTGTACCAGATGCTCGGCATGACAATCTGAAGTGGCTCCGACATCGATCAGAAATGTATCCTGACCTTCGAGTGTTGGGAGCGAGGTCAGTATCCCCGGACGCGGGATTCCCTTAATGCGACCAAGAGCAAACAGCGACCCTGCGACAACGGCTCCCGTGTTTCCAGGTGATACAAACGCGTCAACGGATTGAGCTTTGAGTTCCTTCAATCCCCGAACGAGCGAAGAGTCCGACTTGTCGCGAACCGCCTTCACGGGGCTGTCATCCATCTGAACAACTTGGGAACAAGGAAGAATATGGAAAGTGTTGCCGTCCGCCTCTCCTAAATCTGCGAGTGCGCGACTGATGAGCTGAGGGTCTCCAGCGAAGACGATTTCGACGTTGCGAAGGCGGCCAATCTCGATGCCGCCTTTAACGAGTTCCTTGGGATGGTGATCTCCACCCATAACATCCAATAGGATTCGCATAGATGCGCTCTCCGTTTCAAACTGGTGCCGAGGGCGGGACTTGAACCCGCACGGACGTTAAAGTCCACACGGCCCTCAACCGTGCGCGTCTGCCAATTCCGCCACCTCGGCAACTGAAGCAGATGTTAGCCAACTGATGTCAAGCCGTCAACTGACGCTTGGTAATAGGATGGTTGAAACAGCATCAAAAGGCAGTCTATTTGCCTTCTGCAGCAAATCGTTCTATGATGAGCATAATTGATGTATCAGGGTGGAAATTCTAGGGGCGGAGGTGACGGGATGAAGACCAGAGTGGTCTTTAGATGGATTCGGTATTGTCTTTTGATTGTCGGCCTAATGGTGCTGGTCAATCCGGTTCTCCGATCAGAGCCGGCGACTTATTTTGGTGTTACGTTCCCAATGGGCGATGCGGCGTTTGCCGATCGCGTTGTCGACTATCTTGCTGCGAGCTGCGTACGAGCCGCTTTTGATGATCCTGAAGAGGCACTAGGTCCTCCAGACGCGTATTGCGATGGCTGCGAAGGATGCAGCGGCTGCGATACCAACGCCGTATCTCTGGGATTCCGATTGAGCGTCATTGACAATCGTGGCTACCTTGTTTTGGAATTCGTCGACAACGTTCTTGTTGACGTCGCAGGCGACGACTTGTTCATCTACAACACGAACGCGAATCCTGCGCGTGTAGAGATCAGCACAGATGGATACTCCTATATCTTTGTCGGAGAAATCGTCGGCTACCCCGGAGCTATCGACATAGGCCCCTATGTCAATGCAACTGACACATTCCGCTACGTGCGATTGAGCGATGTCCCAGCTGATGAGGATCATTCAAACTGTCCCGGCCCGAGTATCGATGCAGTCGGCGCAATGGGGCGGACGGAAGTCGTTATCACGGGAGAAGCTTTTGGAAGCCTAGAACTTCTTCCAGTGGGAGATCTGGCGTTTGCCTTCGACAGCGTGGCAAGTACGTATCTGATCATCTTGGATACGTCGTCCAGCATGCTTGAAGTCATTGATGGTGAGGTCAAGATTGATGTGGCCAAGAACGTGATTGTTGATCTGCTAAACAATCTTCCAGATACGGCCATCATTGGCATTCGAGAATTCGGCGGCTGTGGCCGGAGCCAGCTTATTGCTCCTGTCGGGCAGATCCAGCGCCAGCTTCTGCAGACAGAAATCCTAGCTCTAGATCCTGCCGGAGCGACGCCAATTGCCTATGCCCTGGAGCAAACACAGGCTGACTTGACCAACATTAGCGATCCGCAGTTGGTCCTGTTGATTAGTGATGGTATGGAAACCTGCGGCGGAGATCCTGTTCAAGCAGCCAAAGAACTGATTGGTCTTGGGTATGATTTGCAGATGCACATTGTTGGTTTTGATATCAGCCGCAATGTGACTGCACGTGATCAGCTCATTGAGATCGCGCAAGCGACTGGAGGCGTGTACTACGACGCCGAAAACAGCGAACAGCTACGTCAAGCACTCAGTTTGGCTGCCCCGTTCTCATACACGGTTTATGATCTTGAAGGAAATATCGTGTTTGCGGGAAGACTGGGAGAAGATGGTCCTCAGCTGCCAGCAGGCTCATATACAATCGTCATCGATACGACCCCAGAGATTACGCTGACCAATGTTGTCGTGTCTGATCAGCAGACGACGACAGTAAACGTCCAACAATCAAACGGCGGCTATCAAGCGGACGTGGACAACTAAGCGCTCCGGCCAACGTCATAAGAAGAACCGGAGGTGTTTTGCGAAAGCGGAACACCTCCGGTTTTATTGAGCTCAGCACCAAGAGGGCCGTCCCACAGGGAGCAGACTCTCGAGCTTTGGCGCATCCACAGGTGTCCACTACCAGCCAGGCTGCCTAGTCGACACAACACACTCCAAACCCAACCCCATACCACCGGAAAAAACATAGGCCGTACTCAGAGACGAGAGTGCGAAGGTCGTGCTAGGCCTTAGACGAGCCAATCTGCCTTTGATGAGAGTGTTGAGAGCAAGGCTAGGCGGATTGTGTTGCTGCTAAAGCAGCGCGCCTCCGTCTACATCGATCAGAATCCCCGTGATATACTGCGCGTTCTTGGAAACGAGGAAGCTGACAGCCTTGGCCACATCATCGGGTTGACCGAGTTGACCAAGCGGAATTCGCGCGACGTGTTCAGAATGTGTGTGTTCCCCTCCCTCAATGAATCCTGGGCCCACGGCATTGACGCGAATCCCGAAGGGGGCTTCTGTCTTGGCAAGTGTCTTTGTGAGATGGATCAGTCCTGATTTGGCGATGGCATAGGGCAGCGTATGGGGTCTGGATCGAATCTGATCAGCATGCATGGACGCGATGTTGACAATGTGTCCGTTGCGACGATCCCTCATGGAGGGGATCGCTTGCTGGCAGCACAGGACAGCGCTAATGAGGTTGCTGTCGAGAATGGTCCTCCATTCCTCCAATGAAGACTCAATGAAGGGTTTGTAGTGGAATTGCCCCACGTTGTTGACCAACACGTCAACGGGGCCTAGTTTCGAGGTGACTTCAAAAAGGGATTGAACTCCGGACTCCGTTGTAACGTCCGCTTGAACTATCTGTGTCTCTTTGCAGATACCCAGAAGCTTTGTGTGCGCTCGCTCAGCGCCTATATGATCGTCACAGTAGTTGAGAATAGGAATGAATCCCCGTTCGGCGAGTTCCACTGCAATAGCAAAGCCGATTCCCCGCGTGCTCCCAGTGATCACAGCGCAAGACTTGGATTTCATAGCTTACGGATGCGCAGAATCATCGACTTTGTCGATGACGGCCACAAGATCAGTTTTGATATGGGTCAAATCCGCAGCAAGACTGGATGCGTCTATGCGAGCAAGCTTCAACAGGGGATCGTCGTGTGCCCGATCCATGTAGCCGTCGATTTCACGAATGACAGCCGAGAGGCGGGAAACACCTTCTACCTGTGATGCAGCCTCGAACAACTCGATACTCTGACGGAGCTGCTCAATCGCTGTCCCGATCAGGGTGAGTAGATCGCCTGTTTGTTTTGCCTCTATCAATGACATCTCCCCCATGCTCCGATTATTCCTAGTGAACGCGATTCCTAGTTTGGCTCCTCGAATTGGGTTGTTTCACGCATTTCCGTTAAGAATGCGGTCCTTCATTCTTGACACCTGGCGCTGCGAGATACCCAGTTCCTTGCCGACCTCAGATTGGCTCTTTCCTTGATAGAAGAGCCCCTGGATGACGCCTTGCTGGATATCGGATAGCTGTTCAATAGCTGCCAGGATTCTCATGCGGACATCGAACGGTAGACCCTCTGACTTTGAAATCAAGCGCTCCGTAGTGGGTGGAGCCGGGTTTGGGTCACCAGATCGGCGATCCTGATCGATCGATACATAAGTCATCGACTCTCGACTTCGCAACAGCATCCGCACCTGTTCTTCACGCAACTCGACCATAGCCGCCAATTCCGTCAGCGTTGGAGGACGGCCTTGTTTCTGAAAGATCTGTTCTTCGGCTTCCTTGAGTCGCCGGTTCATGGTTTGTACCCATTGAGGAATTCTTATGGTTGCATGCTTGTCTCGAATATAGTGGCGAATTTCTCCCTGAATGAGGTAGCTCGCATAGGTTGAGAAGCGATTGCTGCGGTCCAAATCGAAGTTGCTCACTGCATTGAGGAGCCCGATGTAACCGGCTTGGATCAGATCGTCAAGGGGCTCACCTGAGCTGAGAAACTTAAGTGCGATGGATTTAACCAAGCCGACATTGCGATTGACGATCTCCTCGCGGAGCTCAGACGGCGTATGGTTCTTGGATAGCCCCTTGGTGGCTTCATGAAGCGCACCAATCAAGGCTTCATTGTTGAGATCTGCCAGCTCGTAATGCGTTGATTCGACCATATCACTCGCCCAATTCCCTAGTCCTTCGCCTAGTATACGCTGATTCTCCTGTAGCTGTGCGGAACTAATGCAGCTGGAACCAGGCAATTGCTAGGAATACGGCAATGAACAAGGCCAGGCGAGGCAGATCCGTGCGCATTTGCGAGATGGGGAGTCGGGCCATCGGCGTTTCGCAACCGGCAGAAAGACAGTCGCCAATGGCGTTCCTGAGCGTAAACTCTTGCGTTCTTCCCATGCCAACGACGACATCATCTGCAACAAAAACGATGGGAACAGTGGCCGGAATATCAACGTCATACGTTTTTGCTAGAGCAGCCAGTAGCTCCATTGAGCCCGGCTCAGTGATCTCATGCCGAACGATAGCCCCTTCAGGTTCATCAATCGTCATCCCTGCAAGTAGCTCGTCCATTTCCTCGCAACTTGGGCATCCTTCCTCGTAAAAGACGACGAGGATGGGCTCTGCTTGTGCTGAGAAAACGGCTACAGAAGTCAAGAGAAGGATACACAAGCTCGTCAGAATCGCCGCAGGCGCGCGCATCTACAACCACCCCATAAGCACGGCCGTCAACATGCCCGCACCCAGCAATAACATAAGAATCCCCGAGAGTAAGTGCAACTTGCCCAATCGGGCTGATCGCCATCGTTCGGCACGTGCCGTTGTGGTATATCCAAAATGGACGGCGAACGTGATCAGCAGCAAAGGAAGGATGAAGATCAGGTTGTAGAGTGCCAAGTACCAAAGTCCTTCGACCTTGGACGAATTCTTGGAGAGCAGTGCAAGGATTGCGATGTACGGTCCAGAGGAACAAGGTAGCAAGAACAGCGAGTCGAGGACGCCGACAAAGAAGGCACCCGGGATGGAGACAACAGACGAAGTGAGCTTCTTCACCATCGGCCGCCAACGCTTGGGGACTTCAATACTAAACCACTTGCCGTAGGCGAAGAAGTCCTTCATGTTCCATAGTCCCAGTAGGATGGCCAATGAGGAAACGACGATGATGAAGGGCTTCTGTACGCCAGCCGCTTGAATGGCGGTGAATACTCCGATCCCCAACAGAAAATAGGAGATGTAGATGGCTATGGTGAAGGCCAACCCTGCCTTCAGTACAAGCCCTTTCTTGCCGTTGCGTTGTGCAACGATCAGCGTTCCCAACAGAAGGACAAGTACAGCGAACGTGCAAGGGTTAACGGAATCGATGGCAGCTGCAATGATAATGGCCGGAATGGTGAGTCCCTCAGCCAAGGTTGACGTATCCGTTTCTTCGATTCGATCGAGAGGGGACATTGCCTCTGCCTCAATCGCCCGTTGGATGGCTATCTCAAGGGTCATATCTGCAGCTCGTCCAGACACCGTATAAGGTTCCTCGTAAAGGCCGAAGAACGTTCCGCCGATCCACGCGACGTCACCGATGAAGATCATGGGAACTGAGTCCTGCTTGACGCCATAGGCAACGAGAAGACCTGCAAGCAGTTCCAAGGATTCTGACTCGCCGATTTCGTAGTGAAGAATCTCGAGTTCGGGATAGTCAGGCTGAATGGACGCAAGAAATGCGTCGGCGCTGGCGCAGTGGGTACACCCGATCTCGTGAAAGAAGACGAGCGTGGTTGCCGCTACAGGTACGGCGCAGACGGCTGCTATCAACAGTAGAACAATCGCGACTTTACGGTTCAATGAGAATCCTTTCATTCGAGCGATGACTAAGGGGTGCTGGACAGTAGATAATTCTGCCCATATTGACGAATCCATTCATCCAACCCACCCAACATGCTTCTTGCTCTGCTGAAGTCGTTATTCATCAGCCACAGAGCTGCTTGGTCACCGATGAAGCCAGTTTGATCATAGGCAATCAAAAGGACGCCAGTGGGAAGGTTGTCACTCCATGAGTCGAGATCATCAAATGGGATGTTGATCGAGCCAATAATGTGGCCGGTCGCATACGCATCTGCGGAGCGAACATCGATATATAGATAAAAGAGATAGTCGAGCTCACTAGGCAGAAGCTCCGAGCTCTGCCGATTGGTTGTGTCAATCGTTACGCGGGGAGGCAGCGTGTACATTCCGCTTCCACTGACGATGTACTTCATATCATACTGATAGACCCATTCATTGAGGCCGCCGAGGAGGGTGTGAACAAAGGCAAACCCTTCGTCCCTCAATGTCAGGGCAGCATCTGCAACAGCGTCGCCTGCGTTGTCATAGAGAATGATGAATGTTTCGTGAGGAAGATCGGAGAGCGCCTCAGCAAGGCCTTCGATTGGGATATTGACGGCCCCAAGGATGTGGTGAGCCTCGTACTCCTCGATGGTTCTCAGATCAATGAGTAGATACAGCAAGTAGTAGGCGTCGCTGGCAGAAATATGATAGGGATCGGACTTCAGAACCTGCCCCATCACACGAAGGCTGAGGACCGGCGTCTCGGGGTCATTGGAGTACACGGTAATCGATTTGGAGATTGTCCCGCCAAACCCGGTTGTATTGACAAGCACATCAAGAGCAAATGATTCACCAGGTTCAATCGGTTCCGTGGGCTCTGTGGTTGTCGTGCACCCACAGGAAGCCCGTACTCCCGAAATCTCAAGTGCCTCGTCGCCGATGTTCTCGATCATGAACGTATGCGCCACAGCAATACCTTCGAATACAGAGCCGAAGTCATACACAGGCTCCGTCACGGAAATCGTGGGAGCTGCGAAGGCAAGCGTAGACAGGGCTAGACAAAGCGAGAGGGTAAGGATCAGTTTCTTCATTCGACAGTCTCCTTATCAGTTGTGCGGCGAGTGCTCTACGTCGGCAATCTCGTCAATTGGTATTTGTCAATATACTCCAAATTGAAGCGTTCGTTTCCGATCTGATGATAAGGCCTCTCCACCGCATTGCAATGAGGCCGAGCGGAGCTACGTTCTGCCTTTGCGCAGATGCAATTGGGCTCGTATCATTCCGCCGCAGAGGAGGGGACATGCATAACGTACACGTGAATGGTGAAGATATCCTGAAGCGGCAGTTGGAGTTGGCCGAATCCAATCGCCAGCGCTTGAATAACAACAAGGTGACTGCTGTGAGTATCATGGGTGCCATTGGCAGCGGAAAGACATCGTTGATCGAGCGGATGGTTGATCGATTGACTGAACAGGGATCCCGTGTAGGGACGATTGCTGCAGATTCCGCGGGAGACGATGATCACAAGAGATTTCTTGAGCATGGCGCTGCGTCCATCAACCTCAACACGCAGGATGACTGTCATTTGGACGCACATAGGGTTGACCACGCCATGGCCCATCTACCCATGGACAAGCTAGATATCCTATTCATCGAGAATGTAGGCAACCTTATCTGCCCCGCTGATTTTCCTCTTGGAACGGCAAAGGAGATGGTCGTCATCTCTACCACAGAAGGCGATGATATGGTGCGAAAGCATCCGAAGATATTTGCTCAGACCGATATCCTTGTGCTGAACAAGATCGACCTTGCCGAGGCGGTGGGTGTCAATCCTGAACGGATAATGGCTGATTACGCGCGCATCAATCCGCATGGCAAAGCCGTGCGCACTGACGCTCGGCACGATGTTGGCATTGACGAGTTGCTGGAAACACTAGGCTTCGGATGCACGAATACTCAGTAGCGGCAGAGCTTGTGAGTGCCCTTCTCCCTCAAGTGGCGGCGATTGATGGACGCGTTGTTGGTGTCATCCTAAGAAAGGGAGAGATGCGGATCCTGTCGGATCATGCGCTGGCCAACGCCTTCGAGATGGTCGCACAAGATACGCCCTTGGAAAACGCACGACTCACCATTGAAGTCGTTCCAGTTAGTGTGACCTGCGCGTCATGCGGGTACGAAGGGGCAGTCGATCAAGTATCAGACGATGCGTTTCATTTTGCAGTTCCCATTCTCACCTGTCCGAAATGCCAGTCAGAAGTGGATATGAAGACAGGCAGAGAGTTGTATGTCGACCGCTTGACAGTAGAGACAGAATCAACATCGGATTCCGATGACGACTAGCGGCTGTCGAGTGCTTGTACGTGGTGTCGTCCAGGGTGTTGGGTTTCGCCCATTCGTCTATCGGATTGCCCATGAACGTGGTCTCACGGGTTCAGTGAAGAATCTCGGCGATGCTGGCGTTGAGATTATGGTCGAAGGCTCCTCAGAGATCGTTCAATCGTTCTTGAATGCCTTGGAAACGGAAGCTCCACCCCTGGCGCGTATTGAAGGCGTCGAAGTGGCTCCAGTCGAACCGAGTGGGGCATCCATCTTTGTCATTCTCCCGTCAACAGAAGAAGGCGCAGGTGCAGGACAGCTGCCGCCAGATGTGGCAACCTGTGACACATGTGTGACCGAGATTCTTGGCAACAGCCGCTTCCGAGGCTACTGGGCCACAAGCTGCACGGATTGCGGCCCACGATTCACGGTCATCGAAGCGTTGCCCTATGATCGGCCCCGCACCTCGATGTCCGAGTTCCGACTGTGTGAGACCTGTGCTGGTGAGTACTCAAATCCTCTTGAACGACGTTATCACGCCCAGACCACTGCCTGTGATGCATGTGGTCCCACGCTGCGATTTGACGGGGACAAGGAGGATGCGGTCGCGCGCAGTATCCACGCGCTTGCCAATGGAAAGATCGTTGCCATCAAGGGGATCGGTGGAACGCATATCGCTTGCGACGCTTCGAATCAAGGTGCGATTGAGACACTGCGAACGCGTCTCGGACGCGTGAATCAGCCGTTTGCCTTGATGGCTACAGAAGCGATGCTGGACAATTTCGTTGATGCCTCGCCGGATGATCGCGAGGAAATGCGTCGCACGCATCGACCCATTCTCGTATTGCGCAAGAAGTCAATCACGTCACTTCCGGGCATAGCTCCTGGCCTGCACACGGTTGGCGTAATGCTCCCCTACTCAGGGCTTCATCATCTGCTGTTTGAGAAACTTGAAGCACCGTTGGCCATGACGAGCGCCAATCGACCCGGGCAACCGATGTTGATTGAAAATGAACGAATACTCGCCCGACTTGAAGGAATTGCGGATCATTTTCTACTGCATGACCGACGAATTGTTGCGCGCTGTGACGATTCCGTCGAGCGGAATGTCGCTGGTCGCTTCGTGTTCCTACGCCGCTCACGCGGGTTCGTTCCCGAAGGACTCGAACGAGATTTGGGAGATGAATCCATTCTTGCGTTAGGTCCGGAATCGGATTTGACGTTTGCCCTGTATGACCGAGGTCGAGTTACCCTTTCTCAGCACATTGGCAACGTCGATGATCTAGACACATTGACCTTCCTCCAAGAAGCCGTCGCACACCTGCAGCGGATTACAAAGGTGCGCACTCCCAGCATCATTGCCTGCGATGCCCACCCTCAATTCATGACGTCAAAATGGGCTGAGGAACTGGCTTCATCCACAGGTGCGCGCATTGTCCGCGTTCAGCACCATGCGGCGCATCTGGCATCAGTCATGGTTGAGCATGAACTAGACGCCTGCGTAGGCATCATTCTTGATGGCTACGGATATGGAACGGACGGTAGTGCTTGGGGAGGCGAGATTCTTGCTGCCAAGGATCGACGAGTCTTCCGAGCTGGATCCCTATGGCCTGTTCGCCTGCCGGGCGGAGACCTAGCTGCCAAGCTGCCTCTCCGAATGGCTGCCTCGCTGCTATACGCTGCGTCAGGCGACTCTGCGCTGGTTGAGGCACAAATCATTGAGCGAGGGTTGCCCCCCCTGGCTGCCAAGGCAGTCATGACTCAGTTGAAGAATGACATCAATGCACCGCTAACAACAAGTGCCGGGCGATTCCTTGATGCAATTGCTGCATGGCTTGGCGTCTGTGTTCTGCGAACCTATGAAGGAGAGCCGGCAATGCGTTTGGAAGCAGCGGCCAGCAGTGGTCGCCCCCATACGATTGAGCCTCGCCTGATCGAGGACGCAGGCATTGTCCGAATCGACACTGTCGACTTGTTTCGGCAGCTGGTGGAACTGTCGAAGTCTGCCTCGGTGTGCGACACCGCAGCCACGGCTCAAGAGGCATTGGCTCAAGGAACAGCCGCGCTGGCTATGAGAGTAGCCCGAGAACAGGCGATTTCATCGATTGCCCTCAGCGGAGGGTGTGCCTACAACCATCACATCGCCTCCCGAGTTCGCGAATGCTGTGAGAAGGGTGGATTCAGATTCTTCGCCAATGGCCTTGTTCCTTGCGGGGATGGAGGGGTGTGTCTGGGACAAGCGGCGATGGCCGGACTAGGCGTCCGTATGGTGGATGACTAGACAGAGCCATCGGAGTGCGACGCGTGATGCAACAGTATCAGAAAGGGAATGCGTGATTGAGCCGTTCCTTCGCCTTTTCCTCACATGCAAAATCAATCCCCGTGAGGTCATCACGGACAACCATCCAAGATGATGTGGGCTTCATGAAACCCATGCTAGATAGGTTGGGAAGAGATTGGGCGCGTGTTGAATGGTTTAGGGAGCTGTCGTTGGCTCAATGAGCCACTGACTGATTAAACCTTGCCACCGAGCCTGCTCAGCGGAGTTGGTGCTGTGAGAGGTTTGTGAATCATAGAGTGTCTGCATCTCCGAAACCTTCTGCAGTACGACAGTCGCTGTTTGATGAAGCGACGCATTCAGTTGGTCGACGGCAGCTTGCTGGGTTGCTCCCTGACAGGAATTGGTTGCCAGCAACAGACACTCCAACTTTCGGCGATAGACCTCGTTGAGATCAAAATGGAGTCTTTCATGGTTAAGCACATTGTCGTGGGCCTTTCCGGGCACAACCCACGAACTGCCTGGCTCCATTGTGTTGGTGACTGTGATTGCAGCGACCTGGCCCAACCAAGAGGATCCGCCATTACTGGATGAAACGGAATAGCTCGCTCTCCAGCTGATTGTCATATGAATGGCAGCGGCTTCCGTTCGTTGATGGGCATCTGCAGGAGGTGTTCCTTGAAACAGATCCCAGGAAACTGGGACGTATTGATCCCAGTCAACATGGGCCGATCCGATTTCTGCGAGGGCGATCGATGAAAGCAGACAAATGGCTATGCCCAGTACGAGTAGTAGCCGCTGACGAAATTTGATCATTGATGAGGCCCCCTTCCAAGGCATACTACAAGAAGAAGTTAATTCTTACCAGCCCCCGCCGCCGCCGCCGCCAAACCCACCGCCCGAGAACCCGCCGCCAAACGAGCTCCGACCACCATAGGCAGATTTTCCCGAACTGCGCGGAGCTGAGACGAACGTGTGTTGCATGGATCGCGTCATTCCAGTGAGGGTGTGGGAGAAGACGATGGCATTGAATACGGGAGTTTGCGAATGGCCCGTGTACCACTGCGGAGACTCAGTGAGTAGGCCGTCGAATTGACGCGTCCAGATCTTCGTTAAATTCAGAGCGATGGCATAAGGAAGGAGCTTCTCAAACAGTTCTGGCCCCTTCTCCGGAGCGTTGTGAAACTCGATCCGATCTACTTCTGCCTTTCGGATGTACTCGGACAGCCCAAGAACCTCTTCTAGCTTTCGCACGCCCTGTGTCGTCTTGCGAGGCATGAATCTCGAGAATGCAAGAACAACAAGTCCGCTGAGAGCCACTGCAGCTGCTAAGTACACGGATCCAGACTGAATACCCAGGTAGACGGCAAGCGGAAGTGTGAACAGTCCGATGCCGGTGTAGAAACCCTTCGTACGTTCAGGATTGTTTTTGTAGTAGCCGTCTTCGATCAACTCGCCGACCAAACGCGATTTGATTGTAGGAAGGGATTTGTAGAAAACCTGCTCAAGTGATGAGAGAGATCGCTCTACTGTATCCGGGGTGTCAAACAGCGCGTCGAATACAGCCTTCTCTGCGGGAGAAAGGTCATCTCCTGATTCTTGTTTCCTAACAAAGACATACTCTTCCTTCTCTGGTTCTGTAATGGAGAGGTATCCCTTGACTGCCAACCCAACAAGCATCGCACTGATATCACGAAGGTCAATCCGATCGTCAATCAGTACTCCGACGGCTCCAGGATGCATGTCGCGTGGGAGTGCAAAAACAGGCGCGATGACGCGCTTGCGCGGATCTTTGCCTAGCTTGAGCCACAGCACAAACATGACGAGTAGCGTGAGCAGCGGTAGGGCTGCGTATTTGTTGGCATTGAGGAAATAGAAGATGCGCTGTACTACCGTTGGAGGAGTGATGGGTAGCATTTCGGTGGGTATTGATACATCGATCGTGAGACCCTCTCCGGGATAGAGAATGGACGACTGAAAGCGCAGATCGCCAGCTTCTGTCTGCTCGCCTGCGGAACCGCGTTTTGCACTTCCATAGTAGCCTAGATAGGAAACACTCGAAACAGACGTAAGACTAACGGAGTCGGGGAAACGAACGACGGCTGAGGCGCCCTCGATGGGAATATCCCATTGGTTGCCAGTAACGTTCCAATAAAGCTGAATAGCGTTCTCATGAAACAACCAAGCTCTCTTGACGCGATATCGAATCTCATACTCATACGTTCCCGTGATCTTTCGATCTGCATCTCCGATGCGAAGAAAACGATTGGATCCCCGCGTGCTTGATGTATAGGGGACGGGACCGCCATTTAACTGAATCTCCTCAAGCTGGAGATCGATCTTGATTGTCGCACCCAGCGGGGATTTGCCCGAGATGGCAATGAATCGTTCGATCCCATGATGAGGCGTGATGAATCGAACCTGTATGTTTTCGGTGATAAGCAATTCCCCGGAGGGATCGATGAGAATGTCCACAGCGAAGTCTTGAATGCGAAGCTCAGCTGTCACTGTCACCACGCTGATGACAACCAGCAAAGAGGCGATGGCAAGTGCTTTTGGAATGCGCATCATCTGTATCTCGCTGCAGGCGGTGTGCGCTCGGTTTCGTTTGTCAAAGAATAGAACTCGCGCGGGTGAAAACCGAACAGGTTGGCCACGTAGTTGCGAGGGAAAGCTTCAATCTGTATGTTGAAGTCGCGTACCACGGCGTTGTAGTAGTGGCGTGAACGCTGAATAGCGTCCTCGATCTGCTCAAGCGTTTGTTGGAATTGCATGAAGCTTTCAAGTGCCTGGAGTTCGGGATAGGCCTCAACAACAGCAAACAGCGACCGCATGGCTTCTTTTAGCTCTGCCTCGGCCAGGGCTTGCTCGGGGAGAGAGGACGCTTCTATCGAGCCAGTTCTGGCAGTCGCGACGTTCTCATAAACAGCTGACTCGTGAGCAGCGTATCCTTGAACAGCAGCAACGACTGAAGGTATAAGATCCCATCGACGCTTCAATTGCGTGTCGATATCTCGCCAGGATTCCTCAGCCTTCGTTCTTAGGGTAATGAGGCGATTATAAGTCAGTGCTCCCCATAGAAGGACCGCGATGGTGACTCCCCCTAGCGCTACAAAGATGCTCATGACACCCTCCTTCAGCTTGCAGAGTCTAATCGCAAATCCGAGATCTCCCAAATGGCGCGTGATAAGCATATAATGTCGCTGCTTAAACGCTGGATCAGACCCGTTGCAAAGCGAAAATACAGCGAGTATGCTCCCGGCGTACAATTAAATGATGTGTTTTTGGAGGGGTAGAATGCACAAGAGACTTTTCACGCCTGGACCGACACAAGTACGCGCTGAGATCTTGAAAGAATTGGCAACGCCGCAGATTCATCATCGGGCACCCGAGTTCGCGGAACTCTATGCAGATATTCAAACGAAGCTGCAACATGTGCTGTCAACAAAGAATGCGGTGCTGCTGTATACGTCCTCTTCTACTGGGGCAATGGAGTCGGCAGTTACCAATCTGGTGGCCAAGCGATGCCTGAATCTGGTCAATGGCGCGTTCTCCAAGCGGTGGCATGAGATCACGGTCGCCAATGGTGTTCCGTGTGACGTCTTTGAGCTTCCGTGGGACGTGGCCATCAAGCCTGAAATGGTCGATGAGCAACTGGCAACGGGGAAATACGACGCAGTAACGCTTGTCTACAACGAAACGTCAACGGGACTCATGAATCCGCTAGAAGGGATTGCCAAGGTCGTCGCCAAGTACCCTGACGTGTTCTTGCTTGTTGATGCTGTAAGTGGCATGGCGGGCGCTCCAATAGAAACGGATGCGTGGGGTATTGACTTCGTATTGGCTGGTGTTCAGAAGGCGTTTGCTCTGCCTGCAGGATTGGCCGTTGCTGCTGTGAGCGATCGTGCTATCGAACGATCGAAAACCGTGCCTTCTCGGTCCTACTACTTTAGCATTCCGCTGATGCACAAGTCGCACCTCAAGAACCAGACACCATCAACACCAGCGATTCCGCACATGTATGCCCTGAACGCACAGCTGAAAGACATGCTGGAAGAAGGTATGGACCAACGATTCGCTCGTCATGCCAAGATGGCGTCTATTGTGCAGACTTGGGCCAAGAAACACTTCGGAATTTTCCCAGAAGAGGGCTATAGATCACAAACCCTCACATCCGTGCTGAACACGAAAGATATCGATGTGCCAGGCATGATCAAAAGACTTGCTGATGAATATAACCTTCGAATCGCCAACGGATACGGAGATATCAAGAACAAGACGTTCCGAATTGCCCATATGGGAGATACTCAAATTGACGAAATCGAAGGATTGCTGAAAGCCATCGAGACCGTACTCGGTCTGTAGGAGGAATAACATGGGATTTCGTGTGCTAGCTTCGGATGTGCTTGATCCGAAATCGATTGCCGCGATGCGCGAGGCTGGCGTTGAAGTGGATGAGAAGACTGATCTGACTCCCGAGCAATTGGTTGTTGAAATCGCTGCCTACGACGCGATCGTTATTCGTAGTGCGACAAAGGTTCGAGCCAACATCATTGATGCAGGAACGAATCTGAAACTGGTTGTTCGAGCGGGTGTTGGATTGGACAATGTTGACATCGCCCATGCAGAAAGCAAAGGCGTCAGCGTGCGCAATACGCCGTCTGCCAGCTCTAATTCAGTTGCTGAGCTTGCTCTGGGACACATGTTCTCGATCGCGCGGCATATTGGTCGAGGAACCGTCTCCACCAAGGCCGGCAAGTGGGAGAAGAAGCAATTGAAGGGCGTTGAGCTTGCGGGAAAGACGCTAGGTATCATTGGCATCGGACGCATTGGTCAATCTCTGGCCCAGAAGGCTTCTGCGCTGGGAATGGATGTGATTTGTTCAGACGCGTTCCTTACCGAAAGCCCGATTCCTGATATGGCTCCAATGGTATCCAAGGATGATCTGCTGGCACGGTCGGACTTCATATCTCTTCATATTCCGTTCGATCCTGCGGTGGGACCATCGATTTCGACGCCGCAATTCGCTGCGATGAAGGATGGCGTGTATCTGATCAACTGCGCACGAGGTGGCACGATTGACGAAACGGCGTTGGTCGCTGCACTGAAGTCGGGCAAAGTAGCTGGTGTCGCGCTTGATGTTTTCGAGAATGAGCCTCCTGCAGCAGATCACCCGCTGTTTGCGCAAGAGGCCGTTTCGTTGACGCCGCACATCGGGGCATCGACTGTCGAAGCACAAGCACGTGTCGGGCAAGAAGCTGCCGATATCGTGATTGAGTTCGCTCGAGCGAATTCCTAGGAGGCTGCGTTGGCACAGATCATTCCATTCAAAGGCTATCGCTACAATCCAGCGGTTGTTGGGAACATGTCGGACGTGGTGACTCCACCGTATGATCGCGTATATCCAGATGTGCAGAAGGCATGCTATCAACGTAGCCCGAACAACATTGTGCGCATTATCAAGGGGCTATCTGAAGCGACGGACTCAGAAAGCAACAACGTCTACACTCGGGCAGCTCAATCTCTCGACACGTGGATTGCCGATGAAGTTCTGGTTCGAGACTTGGAACCAGCGTTTTATGCCTATCATCAGACCTACTCGTTTGAAGGTGAGCAACTGACTCGTAAGGGAGTCATTGCCCTGGGCAAACTGGAACCTGAAAAGGTCCATGCGCACGAGAAGACGCTCAAGGGGCCCAAGGCCGATCGACTCAAGCTGATGCAGGCCACTGAAGCCAATTTCGGCCACATCTTCATGCTGTATGACGATCCGGAAAGAGCAACTGAAAAGGCCCTGCAGACTCTCGTTGAGAGCAATGCTCCGCTGATCAATGTTGTCGATACAGATGAGAATACGCATCAGGTCTGGCGCATTACGGATGCAACTGTGATTGCTACGATTCAAGCAGCTTTAAATGACAAGGATCTCTACATCGCAGATGGTCATCATCGATACGAGACTGCCGTCAACTTCATGGATGAATGCCAGGAGAAGGGTTGGAAACCATCGGCTCCTGAGTCTTTTGGCGTGCGCATGATGACGCTGTTCAACGTTGCCGAGCCTGGCATGTCCATTCGCCCGATTCACCGGTTGGTCCACGGGATCAATGAATTTGAGGCGACGCGCTTCTTGGCAGCAGCAGCAGAACACTTTAACGTTGAGATGCATAACACGGTTGATGCGATGATGGCTGCGACTCGCACCGGACTGGGTCAGCATACTGTGGGTTGTGTCACTGGAGATCTCATCTTCACGCTGACACTGAAACAGGTTTCGATCATGAATGAGCTGGTCGATTCAGATCGATCCGAGGACTACAAGCGTTTGGATGTTACGGTTCTTCATGCAGCCATTCTCGATCGCTTGCTGGGAGTCGATGCCAAGGCGCTCGAGGAACAGAGCAACGTAACCTATACAGTTGATGCAGCTCACGGCGTGGAAATGGTTCAGTCAGGCGAAGAGCAACTGTTCTTCTATCTCAATGCTACCAGCCCGGAAGAGGTTGTTCGTGTGGCTGATCACGATGAGAAAATGCCACAGAAGTCGACTGATTTCTATCCGAAACTGCTGACAGGTCTGGTCCTGACGAAGATGGAGATGACCAAGTAAGCGACAGAATATGGACAAACCCGCCCGCCCTAGTGACGGGCGGGTTTTGTTTTGCAGGCAACAACCCGGCCACTTGTCCCTCGTCGCTAGGACAAATCAACAACCTCTCTTGCACGGGTTTCCCTCTATTGCAGAGCTGTTGCGCATATCCTTCAGAAGACATCTTGGAGGAGGTCATCATGCGACGCATGAACGCTCAGATAACATTTGGTTTGGTATTCTTGCTCCTTGCGGTGGGGATCGTTCCGGTTGCTGCCAGTGAAGTGGGCTTCTCGGGGAGCGTTGGCCTTGACGTCTCCTATACACCGGTACCTCCAGCATCGTATAACATTGGCTCTGATCTATCGTTGGGTTTCTCTGTCAGCGGATTCAGCTTCACATCCGAAACCGGAATCGATATTTCTGGATTTCAGTCTGAAGCCGTCACATTGGCCGTCGATCTGGGTGCTGTACAGATTTCAGATGAAATACGCTTTGAGCCGGTGTTCGCCTGGAATCAATTAAGCGTAGACGTGTCGATCGTTGGCGTTCACATCGGCTTCGACCTGATTCTGGCTGACATTGTTGGACCGCAAACGCCGACCTACAGCATGGGGAGCGTTCTTGAGCTGTCAAGTGGGATTGTGTGTGGGTTCACGATTTCCAGCTTGACTGGTTTTGGTGCCGAGAATCTGATCAATCTGCTCGGAGGTATCGAAGCGCCGTTCAGCTACGATCTGTTGTATTTATTCAACCACCTAGCTGGTGTGTGTGCAACACCGGTGGATCTGGATGTAACCATTGTGCCAGGCTTCTACTTCGAAGAAGAACTGTTCAGATTGGAAGTCGAGACCTTTGGCCTTATCGCCAGCAATACGACATGGTTTGACAATACAGGCCTTGTAAAACTGCTATTCGAGACAGGCTACAGATTCACGGAGCCTGCCATGGCCTTCATGGCATCGATGAGTCTGGATGGCACGTTTGCGATCACTTCTCTCGACTTCATCATCGATTTGCAGATAGATGTGGTCCGATTCACATCACATACGTCGTTCACCCAACTACTTCCTTTGACCATCATCCCGATTGTCTTTGACTCACAAGGATTCGCCATTTCATTTGAATTGTGCGATGTGACTATTACCACAGCGACGACCTTTGATTCCTCCTTCTATTTTGCTGAGCAACTCATTGCTATTGAAGCGTCGATTGATCCAGTTACTTTCAAGAGTTTGACCACATTTGATGCGACCGGGTTTGTCGGTCAGTGCATCTACGCAGACGTTCAGTTCTGTGGCGTCCTGTTGTTCACGAAGGCCGAATTCGATTTCTCAGGTATCCAGCTGGTCTCAGTTGGCTTTGAGCTGGCCTTCGGGATGTACTAATGGACAATCACCTCAACGGTCTCCCGCTTGATGAGCTCCTCCAGCAACTGACAGAAGAGCGTGACGACCTCGAGATGGTGCGCGCGCAAATCCTCAAGCGCGGCACCTCGATCATTCAAGATGTTATTGAAGCGGCATTCTCGACGAGCGGGTTCGACAAAGAGGAGCTCCTCCGTCCAGGCTATCTGGGTCTCATGAATGCCGTGTACAACTTCGACCTCTCCCATGGGAAGGAATTCCTTGAATACGCTGAAAACCTGATTAAGGGAGAGATCCGGCACCATATTCGTGATCAGGTACGAAGTGTTCCTGTCCCTCGATGGATGAAGGATCTCAATCGGCAAATCGAGATCACAGAGGCCAGACTGTTGCGTGAAACGGGGCAACTGCCTTCTCTATCCGAATTGGCTGAAGCCGTCAATATCACTGAAGAAGGACTGGCGGAAGTCTTCAAGGCTCGCGAAACCATGAGCTACGTTTCTCTCAACGCTGAGCAACGAGTGAATGACCCCGTGTTCGAGATCGATATCACCAAAATCCATTCCAAGAAATCTGTAGCATTCCCTGTAGAGTATCGAATCCGATTGGCATCGGCGCTGGAGAAGCTGGCCGATCTACAGCAGTATCTCTTGCACAACCTGTTTCGCCCTTCTGAATAGCAGTATTGCTGCCAGAGCTGTCTACTGCAGGCTCAATACAGGCACAATCGCACTGTTGCTGTGTAGTATTCTATGCTAGCTCGACGAGCGGGAGCTGAGTTGATGAGACGAATACACAAGGTGGTGGCGATCCTAGCGTTGGTCAGCCTTATCGCGATGTTAGGCTTCGCCGTGTTTGGTGAAACCTTTGGTGACGCTACCCTCACGCTGCAATCTCGCAGATACTATTCTCGGTGGGATCTCACCCGCTTCGTCTATCGAATCAAATCACCCCAGAACCACATCCCGGATTACTGGATTCTAGGTACAGGTGGATGCATTTCTGAGGATCAAATCGACTGGTACTCGTCAACGGCTTTTTCTTGGGCGGATGACCCTATCGTAGGATTGCGGTTCGAGAGCTACACAAAGAAGGACAGATTCTTCCTCTGGCTAGACGGGCAATGGGACGTGGGATCTGTCGATGCCGCAGTCATCTTTGACACTGAAGGCGGCGCTGCAAGTACCTATCAAGGAACGATTGATGGCCCCCTGTGCGAAGGGTCTTCGATTTCCATCGACGTAACATCTGGAGCGACAGTTGGGTTCCCTCAACTATTACAGGCAGGCACGTTCCCTGGGGACACGAGCACGCAGCTGCTAGTGTCAAGCACGTCATCGAACTGGGCGATAGATTACTCGCCAACATTCTCCATTCCAGAGAACGCGCAGCAATCTGTTGTAGAGAGGATTCTGCAGGTGACAGTTGCACCGCATGGTTCAGGAGCAGGGACGACGCCTCTGCTTGTATCCTATGAGCTTAATGTGACAGAACAGGATTTCGCTGGCCTCCCCGAGGGCACGTATGAAATAGGAATTACCTACACGGTAACTGCTGATGACTAAGAGTATCGAGAGAGGGAGGGGCCGCGTGACAACGAAACAAAGGCAACGGATTGGATTCACGATGTTTTGCATCCTGATGAGCATCTCGACAAGTGCATTGGGCGTCCGCGTTTTGCCTGCCTCTCATGACCTGGAACAACAGCCGGGGACGATCGAAACCTACATGCTGACTGTGCTGAACGATACCGAAGCAGCCGAGGAGCTCACGCTTTATGTTGGTGATTGGCAGCGCTTTGAAGACGGCGAGTATGATTGGGGGCTGCCCCTCAACTCTGCGCGCTGGATATTCGAGCGCCCGTTCAATGTTGGAGAAGTCGTTGAACTGACCTACTCGATACAACTGCCGACAGAAGGCAGTTTGGGGATCGAAGGCACATTTCAAGCATTGACACCTGAATCAACCAATACAACAGCCGGTTCAAGCCTCGTTAGCCATGACGCTATCGCCAATCCCCCTGAACCATCGAGTGCCTCGATGGTATGGGTGGGGAGAACAATTGATTCGATTGATGAAGATGGAATCGCCGTTGTCCGGCTTGTCATTCAATGCAATGCTGCGTTCGAGGGGTTGGTGATTCATGAGACGACGGCTGAGCGAGTGGACATTACCAGCAAGGAGACTTCCGGCTCTCGATTTGACACGATCAATAGATCGAATGCCTCTTGGATATCGTTGTCTCATGATCGACTGGTGCTGCAGGCAGACGAATCCCGTGATGTTACGCTGACTGTCGACATGCCAGAGGATGTCTCTGGCACCTACTGGTCGACAGTATTCGTTGTATCTCAGCCACAGGCCTCGGATCAAGGAGGCATGCGAGTTCTCAGCATCTATCGAACAGCCATCAAGATCTATGTCACGGCTTTCGGTTCTGACGATCTGGAAGGACAGGTCGTGGATGTGCAAGTGGGTGAAACCGATCCGCTCATTCTGTACGCCCTGTTCGAGAACACAGGGAATGTCGAGCTCGTCGTCACTGGTGATGTGCAGATTATCGATCGCACAGGTGAGGTTGTTCGCGATCTCGTTATAGACGAGTTCAAGGTGCTGCCAGGTGCCAAGAGGATTGTGACGATCCTTGATGCTTTGGACAGCAATCCGCTGCCAGCAGAGATTTATCAGGCCGTTGTCGTATTCGATTATGGTGGTGACAACCCTGTAGTAGGAGTTCGCGGATTCCGGGTTCGCTAGCCGACTCCTGATCGATCGTGCGGAAATCGTATGTCCTAGACGCGCTGCAAGCCCTTGCTCCCAAGTGCTCTGACTGGATGTTAAGGACCCTCCCGTTCTATGATGTAAATGGAATTCTCGAATACTGAACGAATCACTATCCTCCAGATGGATCGGGAGAGTGGCAATGACGCGCAAGGAGGAATCTTGGGACGCATAGGTTTTGCATTGCTACTGTCTGCCTTGGCTGGGTTGTCGACGACCATTGGCAGTATTCTTGGAATCGCGGTTCGAAAACCGGGACCCAAGTTTATGACCCTAACACTCGGATTCTCTGCTGGTGTCATGATTCATGTCTCATTCGTAGAGCTCCTTCAAGGCGGAATTGAGTCAGCAGGATTCATGCCAGCGCACTTTGCCTTCTTCGTAGGAATGGCCGTCATGTTCGCGATTGATGTCTTGATTCCGCACGACTATTTGGGACAAGAGGAGCACTCCGGGCCTGGTATGAGAAGCTCGAATCTGCTGAAAACTGGGGTGTTCGTCGCCCTGGGATTGGGCATCCACAATCTTCCAGAAGGCATGGCCGCGTTTGCTGGAGCCCTCAAGGATCCCTCGTTGGGAATCTCGATTGCTGTGGCTATCGCCATTCATAACATTCCCGAAGGCTTGGCCGTAGCAGCTCCGATCTACGCGGCAACAGGTAGCCGGAAGCAAGCGTTCATGTATTCATTCCTATCTGGGCTTGCAGAACCCATTGGTGCGGGCTTGGCAGCTCTTGTCTTGATGCCATTTCTGACAGAGGCTGTCCTTGGCTATGTCCTGGCCGGAGTGGCCGGAATCATGGTGTTCATCGCGTTGGATGAGCTTATACCAGTAGCTCGTTCGTTTGGCCATGAGCATTTGGCGATCACAGGGGCAATGATTGGGATGCTAGTGATGTCGATCAGCCTTTGGATGCTATAGTGGAAGATGCGACGTGGCGACTACAGTTGCTTCGATCTGGATGAGGAGAAGGAGGAGGAATGATGCTGGGAATTAAGCTTCTGATCATTATTGGAATTGCTGGTGCAACGTTCTTGGCGCTGCGCCCGATTCGCTTTGATCGCGAAGCAGAGAGAACGCGTATCAAGGGCGCCGCACTGGTGATTAATGTGCTCGTAGTCTTGATTGCCTTCGTGCTTGTCCAAGGGTTCGGTACTGTGCCGACAGGCCATCAGGGTATTGTGTTGCGTTGGAATGCGGCAACTGGCGCAATGAAGGCGCCTGGGTTGTATTGGGTGATCCCCATTCGAGATAGCGTGGATGCCATTAGCGTCCAGATTCAAGAGAGAACGCGGACTGTCGAGGCAGCGTCCAATGATCTGCAGGATGTCGATGCGACGATAACGGTCAACTATCACGTCATGCCATCAGGCGCAGCCAGACTGTATCAGAACGTGATTCGTGACTACCGAACGGCCATTATTGATCCAGCGATTGAAGACATCGTCAAAGGTAGTACTGCCAACTATACACCCGAAGAGATGCTGCAAAATCGGTCAGCTCTGCGTGATAGCATTCTCTCTGAGCTGCGGGTGCGGCTGCAGGAATATGAAATCAATGTAACCAACGTGGCTGTGACCAATCTCAAATTCAGTGCTCAGTATACGCAATCGATCGAAGACAAAGTCATTGCTGAGCAACGCGCTCTGGAATCCGAGAACAAGCTGCGCCAAGTTGAATTCGAAGCTCAGCAGGAAATCGAGAAGGCGAAGGCCGAGGCCGAGAAGATTCGCATCCAGGCTGAGGCGATCCAAGCTCAAGGTGGAATGGAGTATGTCATGCTTCAGATGATTCAGGCATGGAATGGCAGCTTCCCAAATACACTGATCATGTCAGGGGATGCGGGGCCATTCGAGATTCTCAACCTTGGGGATTTTGTCGATCGATAACCCGCTAATAATCCATGGCAGGATGTGATGAGCCGGAGTGACGTCGAGTCGCTCCGGTTTTCTTGTTCTAGAGAGACTGCAAGCGTAGTTGTCTACAGCTTCGAAGCTGAAAGGATGACTACATTCTCTCGTTCGAACGGTGAGTCGACAGCATCGAATCCAGCTTCTGTAAGCAGATGACGCTCCTGATCCACGCTTAGAGGAAGGTCAATATGTTGCTGATGTCGATCATCACATTGGCTTGCTGCAAACGAGGCCAATCGGACCGCTGATTCGTCTTCTGAGACAACGAAGTCTCCATTAACGAATGTGCCGCTCTTAAGCAGTGCCCGATGAATGCAACGATACAGGTCGAGCTTCACTTGTGGAATCCAGTGGTGCAGTACCATCGATGAGATGACGGCGTCGTAGATCGAGCATCCAAGATCCAAATCCAAGAATGAGCCAATGATCAGCTGGAGGTTTGCCACCCATGGCCGATCCTTTCGTGCGAGCTCTTCTAGCATACGTGCAGACACATCGATTCCCGTCACATTGGCTCTAGGAAATCGCTCAAACAGTTGATCAAGCTCCAATCCTGTGCCGATGCCTAGGTCCAGTATTTTCGGCGCGGGACCTAGTTCAGGCAGGGCATCTGCGATGCCTCGATAGAATTGCGGATAGTCCTTCACAGTCTCCTTCATATGCTGTTCATAGGACTCTGCTCTCGCATCGAAGAATTGGGCCATATCTTCCGAATTGCCGGGAAGCCCAAGCTCAGTCTTGTTCACCCTATCACCTCGGCGAAATCATACAGGATGTCACAGCAGCCTTCGCTCTGGCGTGAGTGGTGTGACGAGGCTAGACTTGACAGAAACCATTTCACAACGAGGACAATGCGCATGAAGACGTTTTCCATTATCGCGGTATGTATGACGAACCTACTCATTGGCCTCCGCTATGTGTGGCTCATTCGAAGAGACAAAATCAGCCCAGCGTTGGCAATGTGGGTGTTCTTCACCATCGCTGTAGTCGGGAGTTTGCTGACTTACTTGTCTGAGGGCGACTATGGGCTGATGGACAATATTCTGAATAGCGCAGATCTTCTGCTGTGCGGAGGTGTAGCTCTTGCCATTGCTCTGTGGGGCGATCGAAGCTCGCGATTCAATCGGTTTGATCTGGGATGTTTGGGAGGCGTAATCGCCATTCTCGTAGTTTGGGCAGCCACCCGGCAACATGCGATGGCCCATCTGGCGATTCAGCTTATTCTCGTGATTGCCTATTTCCCGGTGATCAAGCGACTCTGGCGAGCGGATCGGAATACCGAATCATTCACCATGTGGATTGGCCTGATGCTTGCGCCAATGTTTTCGCTGCTCTCAAGCAAAGGGGATTTGGCTACCATCTACGCGGTTCGTGCCATCATTAGCACGGCACTGCTACTCGTGCTCATGATTCGAGTTGAGCTCAGGATTCGCAAAACTACGTGACTCGCCTAGATTGATCGACTAACCATGAAGCAGGCGCTGCCTTGGAATCGTTTGCCGCCTGTATCTGTTGGCCTATCTTACTTGTGAATAGCCGACATTCAGGAACGCTCCGGAGCTGTTGGCACGAATCTTCCTCGAGTTTGGCTAGTCAACTGCCCGGCGATGATTGGCTCGCAGGTAAATGTAACTACTATCTCGTCGCTCCTGATTGATCAATCGCGTCAAGAAAATAGCCAATATCAGAGCGAAATGACACAGAATCGACGGCAACGCACCTTCTGCGGGAGCTATGAAGCGAGCCACGAGGACGCCGGGAACAATGAAGCCAAGCGAGCCGACAAGCACTGATTTGAGGAGCTTCTGCTGTCGCGAATGGGGCGAGTTTCGAACGCCAAGCGCTGACAAGACGACCATACCAAACAATCCAAGCCAGTAGAACCAGGAGTAGATCTGGAATCTGGGCATCGGGTTGGAGTACTTGGCATAGACGATGTTGCACACGGAGTCTGAGACAAATCGATTGTCAAAAGCAATCCAGACAACGATTGAGAAGGCCACGGCTAGCATGAAATACGAGATGGCGTAATTGATGGTCGATTGTGCAGGAGACAGCTGGGCAATCAACAGCAACCCTAGCGGAGGAAGCCACGTGACGACGATAAACGCCATCTGGGGCATGAACCCATACACGGGGACACGAGAACAAACAAGAACCTCCACCAATTGGTAAGCGGCCAGCAATAGCAGGATAGCACTGGTTGTTCGAATAATCGGTCTTCGGCCTGGACCCCGCAATGCCCAAATGGCCACAGAAACCTCAAAAATAGCCGTTCCAATAGCTAGTGTTGGCGAGTAGTCCATTCCAAGTCCTTTCTCCTGCAAACCTAAGGATAATGATTGTACGACTCAATTCCATATTCGACCAACAGACATCCCTCTCCCACATCCGCTAAGTCGCCCGTCTAGTTTGACGACTCCTCGCCATCCTCAGGCTCAGCTCCCAGAAGTAATGAGAGAAGCGCTTGATGTTGCTCGAGGGGCCAGGTCGTTGGATCCCACGGAAGAACCTCGATGAGCTCCTCTGTTATCTCCAGCTGGGCGCCCTCAAATGCGAACGTACCTGTGCCCTTTATCTGCATCGTCGTGGGATCATCTGCTGGTACAAAGGCTCCGGAAGCTGTTGTTGTAAGGGTTCCAGAGATCCAGACTGTGGTGTCAAGCACATTGGCAATGAGGAAGAAGGTGCCGGTGCCTGCGCCAAGTGAAAGCGTTGTCAAATCGGCTTCTTCCCCGAGGACATGCATGCCTCCGCGAAGAATAATCTGTTCTCCTCCAGAGTCGAGCGTTCCCTCTGCTTCAAACACCACCCATAGCGTGACTGCAAGAGTACTGGAATCACCGATACCACTGCCATAACTTGGCCCCGTTGCAGTGAAAGAGAGCGGCTCGTCATCGATCCTCAGTGCCCCAGCCATCTCCAGTATTCCATCGAATGTGGTTTCTACGCTGGTTCCATAGAACCAGATCACTGTTGTGCCCGTTGATATGGCGTCGGCAGAGAAGGACTCCTGCGCGCACAAGCTCCATGAAACTGAAGCCAGCAGTATGACCAGGATCGCGGTTCGCATGTTTGGCCTCCAAAGTGTCGCTGTCGTGGAACACGTCATCATACAGGATGCGACTGCGCGGTCCGCTCTAGCAAGATAGAAAGCCCTTGCCTCGTTTCTCGCTTCTCATGTACGAGACCGCGACTTGCGAGATGAAACAGACGATGTCGCTGCTCCTGGGACTGGTTTGATGAGACACATCGGTTTCTCGTTGCCGTTCTCAGTCTGGGAAAAGTCTGCCCACGAGCTCTCAAGCCGCGTTTTGGCGGATTGGGAAGCTGTAGAAGACAGGTCCAGGACGCCCCTCAATCTCGTCCTGGACCCTTAAGAAGGTACTGCTTGGTCGTAAGCCTTAGGATTCTCGTATACGAACAAGGTAGTTGCTGCGTTTGTGGAGAGTGTGAAAGGGAAATGTGCTTTTCGTGATTCATGCGATGTAACAGATCAGCATGATGCGGACGGCATGATAGTGACGAGTTTGTTGACGGAATGCAGAGAAAGAGCGCGCTTCTGTTGGCGCCTAGAACAGGCCAATGTAAATGGCTAGTACGTCGAGGGCACTCGCGAGCAAGAGCGCAACAAAGGCAGTAGGGATGCCCTTTCGCATCCATACCTGAGAAGAAATGGGCTGTCCCGCCTTCTCGCTTGCCGAAATCGCAATCACATTGGCTGTTGCTCCGACAGGCGTCGCATTGCCGCCGAAGCCAACCCCCAGTGCCAGAGCCCACCATAGTGGGCCTACGGGAACCCCCTGGGCTTGGAGGCCCGCGAGAATGGGGAGCATGGCAATGGTGAATGGAACGTTGTCAACGACTGCCGACATCAGTGCGGAACTCCAGAGAACGACGAGCGACGCCATGATGATGCCATGAGTCGTCAGTCTGGAAATGGCGTTCGCGACAATATCAAGTGCACCAGCGGCTTCGAGACCGCCCACGATCACAAACAAACCCACGAAAAATAGTAGAACATCCCAGTGAACCTGTTTTAGCGTCTGGCGAACATCAGGCCAGATCCATAGCAATCCTGCACTTGCTCCAATGAGTGCGACAAGCCCAGATTCAAGCCCAAGACTGTCGTGAAGGAAAAACAAAACAATGGTTGCAGCGAGGACAGTCAGCATTCGTCGGGTGGTTCTGGGGTCAATCAGTGCCTGGCGTGGATTCATGTCTGCAAGCCCGTCGATTTTCACCGGCGAGTGCCAGAGGACCTTCTTGTAGAGCAGCAACAAGAATCCCTGTGCGAATACCCAGACGATAATCACGATGGGTGCTAGGTGGACAATGAAGTCATTGAAACTGAGGTTGGCAGCTGACCCAATGAGAATATTGGGAGGATCACCAATAAGGGTGGCAACACCTCCGATGTTCGAAAGCATCACCTCGCCAATGAGGAACGGGGTCATCGGGAGACTGAGAATATCCGCGAGCGACATGGTAACTGGAATCATAAGAATGATCGTCGTTACGTTGTCGAGAAACATGGATACGATCGTTGTAGTGAGGCCAAGATAGATGAACAGCAACCAAGCTTTGCCTCGGGCGAGCTTTGCAGCGACGACGGCCAGGTATTCAAAGAATCCGGTTGCCTGGAACAGTCCGACAACGACCATCATCCCGAATAGCAGCATGATCGTGTTGGCATCCGTCGATTCGACAGCAAGCTCAAGCGAATAGAAACCAAGCCACTTCCCAACACAGAGCATAAGCACTGCACCAACTGTCACGACCAATGTGCGATGAATACGCTCAGTCAAGATTCCTGCATAGGTTAAGACAAAAATCGCCGTCGAGACGGCGATGGAAAGAACTCCAACGTTCATGATTGGGCGGCATGGTAGCGGACTCACTATTAAAAAGCAACTCCATGTTGCTCTGTAGCTGAAGCGGGACAACATCAACAGGGTCGAATGCGGAGATAGCCAAGATGGCATTGCCCTGATGGCGGGTTGAAGATCAGGTTTGCTCCCGCAGAGCTCTTTGACTATCAACCCAAGCTCAACCTCGCCTGTGGATCAATCCTATGCGGGCACTGAGTGCCAAGGATGGTGCCCCTGCTCACACAGCATGCTCCTTCCAGCGTATTTCGTCTCTGCTGTCTCGAGTGCGTAACTCTCGGGACTCACGGCAAGAGGTTATGCGAGAAGGAAGTCTCCCGTTTCAAGCGAGACCGTTTCCTCATGAACATGGGTGGCGCCGCGAACAAGTATGACATCGCTGAACATAACAGGGAGTGCTTCAGATTGCAGGAAGTCCCGGCCACTCATGAGCTGGTAATGCAAATGGGAGTAGACGGTGGCTGTTCCCGAAAAGCCGATACGGGCAACAGGTTGGCCGACTTGTACAGAATCGCCTTCAGAAACCAGCAAGCTGTTCTGTTCCAAGTGAAGCAGGTGGCTGAACTCGGTTTCTGTGTGCTGAATGATGATCCGATTGCCAGCGATCTCGTGCATACGACCCTCTTGGATGGCTAAGTCCGTATCAAATGTGCTGTCATAAAGGTCGGCCAAATTGCTCACGGCCTCGACAACCTTTCCGGCTGCCGGGGCATACACGAGAGCTCCATCCGTATAGGACTTGCGAATATCGGTGAAGTGAAAGTCTCGATTGGCTTCGTACTCAGCAGGCTTCATCTGTGCTAAATTGCCATCTTCCCCAATGACGGCGAAGTCGAGACCATAGCGACTGAAATTGCAGGAAAAGGCGCCTTGGGTCACTTGGCGGATGAGGTGCATGGCGAACCGGCGATGGTGGGAGAGGTAGTCGTGCCCATCGATGATGGTCAACAATCCTCGCATGGGTATTTGGAGTGGGGTCTGCTGTTCATAGACCACGGGCTGCACGATGACGTTGCCATTGTAGTATTCCCTGCTGCCATCAGATTCAGCAAAGGTGAATGTGTATCTCAGCTCGGCAATAGAAGGCTCACAAGGGAAGTCAACGAACGGATTGTATAGATCAACGGTTTCTTTGGCTGGGATCCTGAGCACACAAGTTGTATCCAGACCTGAGGGGCCCACAGCGTTTCGATTCACATAGCGAAAGGTCAGCAAGTGACCTGACTTGTCATAGGCCGCGGCTTTGATGAATCGGATGGCGATATCACGATCTGTCAGATTGGTCAGTAGAAAATCGAAATTGAGACACTGTCTGCCCCGCGCTTGTTCAAAATAGACGATCTCGGGTTCATACCGAATGGATACAACCCGATCAGGAGTCGATTCAGAACTGAAGAAGCCTTCAAGTTTTGGAGTAGGCACGGGTCTCCCTTATTCGTCAATAGGTTTCTGTCTCAAGGCTGGTGCACGAAGATATTCTAGCAGCTGCTCTGACAAAGACCAGAACGACTACCAACGCAGCTGTCAGGCATAGGATTTGCGGAGTGTGTGCATTGACCCAAGTGAAATGCCTCAGCGTGGCGTCGGGGCCATGGCCATGGCCATGAGCGATCGTAGTCTCAGATGATGTGTTTCTCATGTACAGAAATCTCGCTGAGGGTACGAAGTGTGCGTATCTGGCTACGCCTCGTGCAGAAGAAGAAGTCTCCGAAAGGCCGGTGGAATCTCAAGCCATGGCTGTGAGTGACACGTGTGTGTCTGTTGGCCTAGACACGTGACTCGCAGTGTGTGTGTAAGTCGGGTATACTTCGTTCTAGTTTCGTACGCAATTCATTCGCATACCAACCACATGTAAATTGCAACCAAAACAAACCAGAGCCTAGCGTGCGACTTGGCTCAACGGAGCCAAGGAGCTTTTTATATTGAGTTTTGAAAGATTTTCGTTTGACCGGCGGATTGCCGCCGGAGTGAAGTCCGTTGGTTACACTCAACCCACCCCCATCCAAGCCAAAGCCATCCCTGTCGTTCTCAAAGGCGGCGATATGTTGGGATTGGCTCAAACGGGTACAGGAAAGACGGCTGCATTTGTGTTGCCGATTCTCCAACGCCTGAGCGTAGGACCGCGAGGGAAGATTCGAGCTTTGATCGTAGCACCAACGCGTGAGTTGGCAGAGCAAATCCATCAAGAAATCGTCAAGTTAGGGCGAGATACCAAGACTCGAAGCGTCACCATCTATGGCGGTGTCAGCAAAGGACCACAGTTGCAGGCTTTGCGCCGTGGTGTAGAGATTGTTGTCGCATGTCCAGGGCGATTGCTCGATC